>Ga0123342_1003575_pt1 | contig 24811 bp, 10 predicted proteins | sample Turbeawhitnodule_FD_89960 | JGI IMG/M metagenome (GOLD analysis project Ga0123342, IMG submission 89960) | Root nodule microbial communities of legume samples collected from Mexico - Turtle bean Mexico white nodule | ecosystem: Host-associated > Plants > Roots > Nodule | place: Mexico: Nepantla... | reverse complement strand
TGTGTCAACAGCCTCAATATCAAGCTCGATCTCATCCCCATCCTGCTTCAAATGCCCGTTCCTCCTCCTTATGATCTGCACCACCTGTTCCATTTTCTCTGCTGGCAAACTCTGCAGTCCTAACCCAAGCTTGTGTTTCTCTTCAAGACTCATCTCCCTCTTGTTGGGATCCTTAGCCTTCGGCTTAGGTTGCTTCAAAGGCTTAACGGGTGGGGCTCGCATGGGAGAAGGTGTGCGCACGGGGGACTGCAGCAAAGGAGGGTTAGAAGAACTTGCAGGAGGCTGAGGAGGCTCTTCTTGAAATTTCGCATGAGGGATCAGATTCTCCTTCTTCTTCACCCTCTCTGGCTCAACGTGGCTCCACGAACTGGCCTGCAATTCCTCCTCAAAATCACGATCATGTCCAACCAAATCTTCGAATTTCTCATGCATCGGGCGATACAGCTCCTCAAACCTCGTCAAAAGCTGCTCCGCCATGGTGTACACATCGTGACCCTTAGGGTTATAAGTCAGTGCATTCTTGAAAGTTAACCTCACATCAGAGGCGAAATCCGAAGGGGCCGAGTACTTGTTTTTGGAGAGATTGGACTTCACCGTTCCGAGATCCATGGGCTGTTTAATTATATCGTAGTAATCATGGAGACCCATTCCGACAGCGTCAACTGGTACATTGAAGATCCACCCATGTTTGTGTTTCATCAGCTTCTGCAAAACCTGCGAGCAGCCCTTCATCAAGTTCCCAACTTCCGGAAGCGACCGTTTAAAATCCTTCGCGGAATTCAACGGCAGGGGTCGTTTGTTACCGGACACCTTTTTGCTCGATGATTTCTTCGGGTGGCCGCCATTAAAACTCTGCCCAGGTTGCAACTCCCCTGACTCGATTCGAGTTCTGAATTTCTGAACCTGTTCGAGCTCCGACACAAGCCTATTCTTGATGTCGCCGAGTTCCTTCTTCGATAAGGATCCGATGTTGAAGGACACGTATTGGGAGTGAGTTACTACTTCGTTGGATCGCCTGTTGATAGAGGAAGCATCGTCCGAAGCCGATTGGTTCCTTTTGCTATTTGCTAATTTAGGATTAGAATTAGGGTTAGGGTTAGCGAAGGGTGCTTTTCCCATGAATCCAGCTCCACCGACTCTATGCTGCGGCCAATTAGGTTCGTTCCGGTTAGCTAAGACGGCGGAAGCCATAGAAGTGCAAAATCACAGCCGTCTGGTGAGATTCTGTCGCCGCTCCGGCGCGAGCTTTCCAATGCCGGTGAAACAAAGCATGAGTCAGCTGTACTAAGAGTCACACGCGCGAAGAAAACACCGAAACCCAGTTGAAGATGCTCACGTGCCGCTGGCGAAAGCACCGATTTGGAAGAGAAAACCGGAAAAAGTTATAAGCTTAGCGTTTAGGGTTAGGAAGTGCGGGTTACCCTAATCTGAGCGAGGAATGCGAGAGTGCTAGGGCCGATTCTTAAAGGCGATTAGATCTGCCCGCGGGTACCCCGGGAAGCTTCCTCTGTTGTTGATTCTCAGTTTAACTGTGATCCAATGGATGAAGGCGATTTCCCAGCTGTGCCGAAAACTGACCGTAGATCTAGAACCAACGGTTGTGATTTCCTAATTCCACCACGTGGCGTTCTCAGATCTGGTTCATGGAGAAGGTGGTGCTTTGATTTGGATTTGAGTTTCTCCTGCATTTGGGATGAATGTGTTGTGAATTTGTAATGATTTATAGTATGTATTTTGGAAATAAATTAACAGCATTGTTTGGATAAGCATTTATCCATTATATTTACTAATAAACTAATAAATATTAAATCATTTTAATTAACATTTAATTTTACATAGTTCTACACTTTCGAAAGAGTCACAACCATCAATGCAAGCTAATCAAATCAGGTTTTTTTTTTAAATATTACGAACCTAATAATTTTCATTTACTTTTATTTTATGATTCATTAATAAAAAAGGGATACTCATAATATTTAGTAGAAATAAAAAAAAAATATTATCATATAAAAAGTATAATATACCTTATAAAAATATCATCTAATTCTTCTCAAATATAATTTTTATGTTTACTTTTAGTTAAAGTTTAATATATACAATTTTATTTTATAACCCATCTGTATAAATTTAACCTGGAAAAAAGTTATTCTCCATTTAAAAATCTTAAAAGGGATCAGGCTTGTTAAAACAATCCAATTACATTTACATATTCAAATTTGTAAAGAAACTTAAATTATATAAAATTTTAATTATTAAATTTAGAATAAAATAAGTATTAGGTATAAAATGAATAAGTAATCAAATAGATTAACCTAGTGAAAAATATAAAGAAATTAAGTTTTACAAATATTTTAATTATTTAACTTTTACTAATTTTTTTTAATAATATTTGAATTAGTGTCTATGAAAATAATATGTAATATTGATACATGGTAAATGAACAAATACAAATAAAGATTGAATTTTTTGTAGTTATTATATTACTTAATAAATTTGATTTAGTATATACTTTTTGCTATTCAAATAGAAACTTCAATTTGTAAAATATTTGATACTCTATACAATGTAAATTTTTAAATGTTATAAATATAAATAATAGAAAATGGAATAGATTCTGTAAAAAAAATGCAAGATTGAACATACTTGTAACATTTTGATATTCTTGATAAAGAAAAACAAAAAATTTGCCTCTTTAACAATTCACTTTACTCTATCTTTATATATTATGGAAAAAGATAAAACAATAGTATTATATTAATACATTTTTATTTTTTACCATTCAATATTAACTTATTTTTAAAACTATAATTTCATTATTAATGTAACATTATATAATATTATATATAAATGGAATTTAAATTGATTTTCTATTTACTAAAGATGATTTAAATACATAAGTTAAAATTATTTTGAATATTTAAAATATTTTAACTTCAACTTATTTTAATTTTCCTTTAGAATTGAGATGAAATTTTAATTAAAGTTGAAATTTGAGAAATATATAATGAACTTATAACTTTAACTTTAAGAGTTAAACTAGTTTTAGATGTTTGAAAGTTAACATTAGATTTAGCTTTAATAAATGCATGATTAAATTAGTTATATTTTAATCTTATCAAATATTTAACAGTCAATAATCTTCCTGTCCTTTTTATTTTTTTCTCTAATTTTAACATCTATACACTTTTTATATCCTTTTAATTGCTAAATTTATCATTTAAGTCCCAATAGATAACTATAATTTTTTATTAGTTTCTTCCTACAATAAAACATTTTATTTGTAATCACATGGATGCAAGAACTATCATGTTTATTTTTTATTTTTTTTAACCACATTTTTATTAAAATGAGAATATATATATATATATATATATATATAAAAAGACATAAGAGAATTCCATTTTATTGAGATTTTTTATTTTTTTTTAATCACATTGTTATTATGAAAAAAAAATATATAAAAAGACATAAGAGAAAATGTTCCATTTTATTGAGGGAAATAGTATTTTTTTTCATCTTTTTTAAAGCAGAAAAAATAATCAAAGTTTGTGTTTTTGCAATTTATTTTAACAATCTCTAGTCCTTGAGAATTTACTCACTATTGATATGGAACACACACATATACATTTTAAACATGGAAATAAGTACTCTCAAGAAAATTTTATCTATCATTCCAACTAAAAAGTTAGTCCCATGCAAAAATGCAATAACGAAACAAAATTTACGAGGTACCTGTGAATTAGGTAGGTTTAGATGCCTCAGAAAATGGTTTTATGAATACTTGTCCATTAAAAATTTATCTCCAAACCTTTCATCCCAATAATTATATTTGATAGAAGAAAAACAAATTTCTATTACATTATGTATTTTTTTTGACATCCTATTGTATTATTAGAAATATTTTATTCGAATTTGTTAGGCTGAATTGTCGATAAGACAAAAAAAAAAATTAAGAGTAATGAAGTGGAAATCTTGTTGAGTAACTAGGTTGATCTAAATTAAGAACTATAAAACATCATTAATGATTTATTGAGTCTGGACCAAAATCATTAAGAAGGAATACTCAATAGAAAACTATAAATAAGAGATGATCTTGTTGGGTATGAAGTCAAGAACAATTGGGTTGGGCTGACAAGACACCATTGTACACAGTTGAAGCGCAGGTGAACATTGTTCCGTGACTTCAAGTGGGAGATTGTTGGGTATGAAGTCAGGACCAATTGGACTGAGTAGACACCATATTTTAGTGAGTGGGCTTAATCATTGTGTCCCTTTATTATCTCTATTTAAAGAGATCATTGTACTTGTAATTGGTGTGCAACAAAATATAATGTAAACCTAATAGTTGTCCGTGTGGATGTAGGTTGCAGTTGGCGATCGAACCATGTTAAATCTTGTGTCCTTTATTTTTCTACAGTTGATTTGTGATTATGTGTGTTGTTTCCGCGTGCGTTTTTCCCATCAGATCTCACATTAAAAGGTATTGACTTTTCTAATTTTAAATCCACAAACATTAATATCCTAACATCGAATTATTTTTAGACTTGATGAACGAATAATAGAATATAGGATTGAAGATATTGATGTCTTATATTGTTATATTGTAAGAAGAAGAAGGAGCAAAGTATTTGAAGTATGTAATTATAGAACAGCAAAAGAAATATATTGATAACTACTAATTGATACATAATAATTTGATGGGTTCCACTGAAGAACAGAAAGTGTTATATAAAAATATATTAATACTACAACAAGTGTGTTTCTTTGTATATCAGAGTGACAGCACAAGCATTAGCTAGCGAAAATAATAGTTGGGTCACAGCAACACTCATCCAAGAGGCAACAGCAACACAGAGCCGCAAGGCTGCATAGGACAAAAAAAAACAAAGTTATTCAATTTTGGAATAATTTTGTTTTGGGTTACTTTTCTACATATTTACCACATTTATCTTATCTTTTAAATTATAAATACTCTGACAAATTTTTAATGATAAGAAAATTGTTTTATTAACAAATTATTGATACAAGTTTTGAAGTCATGCCATTATAGAGAAATTCTAATTTTATTAACAGAATCAATAAATATTTACATTTAAAAAAAAAATTAGAAACTGGTATAGTAGTTTTTTTTAATTTTAATAGTAAGCTCAAATTTGGAGAGAAAAAGCATCCAAAACGAAAACTTCATGTTACTTTTGCTTAATTGAAGATATTGCAGTATATTAGCTTACCATCCCTCAAGGAAACCCGGTTCTCTTCTGGGCGGTGGAGCAGCATAGTACTGCGGTGGTGCCGCCACCGGAGGTGGCCCCTGGTAAGGACCTGCGTGGACATAACAACAACTACTCAGTAATAATTGACAAAAATACAAATTGAAAAGTTTCAAATTCAGGCCATTACATATGCATTGGACAAAAAACTTGATCACCTAAACAACAACTTTCTTTATTGCCATACAAAGAGAGAGAATTAATGAAATTCAAAGTAAGAAGAGTTGAACATGATAATTTGAGTGTAAATCTCTATATATATAGTATTTGGTAAGTATTATTGTGTAAGCAGATGATCGTTTAGAGATTGTTGAGATGATAAAAACTTCTTAGTCTCATACGCTTATGTTCGAGATTAGGTGACTATACGTTTATGTCCGAAATTAGGTGACTATAAAGTATTAGGCTGAGACCGATACATACATTGAATACTTATTTGTTTATCTCGTCTTATAAGATTTTTACTTCATCAACATAAATCGGAATTAAACTCTAAATCCTAAACTCTAAACAGAATCAATGTGTGAATAAAAAAGAGTATTTATTATGGAAGAAGGCCTTCGAAATACAATAACATAAGGAAGAGACTACGTATGCATGTATATAAACTTACCTTGAGCTGGGTAGGGATAGCCATATTTGATCTCATTCATCTCACCAATAGTAAGAACCCTTTGCAAAAACCAGGTAGACCCAAAATATTTCTTGGAAGAGAGGACTTGTTCTAGGGTTGGAACAATACAAAGTTTGATGTGTGTGTATAGTGTATATATATATATATATATATGTGGAGAAGAAGGCAGGGAGAGTATAATTGGTGGAGAGAATTAAGAAGAAAGATCCAGAAATGGCATTTCATTTCATTTCACACTAATTGAATGTTGACATGTAACTTCACAGCCACTATTTGATGCTATTACATTTTTCTTTATACCTTACTTTGCAAAAGTTATCCACCAGCCACAGCCACCATCTTAGAAGAATAAAACAACTTCTGCTTTTTAGCTATGGATTCCAGAGGAAGGTCACTCTTTAATCTAACAACAAAATTTAAATATAAGCCATAAATACTATTTTTTTATGAGTAAAATTTTATCCATGCAAAACTTAACTTAATTATTACGTGTTCTAATTTCAAATACGAAAAATAGCATCGTTAAGATCAATTACAACATCTCTTATATTCTTTTTTTCTCATCACGATTTTGTTCTTAAAAAACATTTTGGTAGGTAAGAGGAAGAAAGAATACATACACGATCTTTATCTCGACTCTGAACAATGTGAGACTATATTAACGATACAGAAATATTAAGTAAAAAACATATATATATTTTTTTTAGGTTATTCTTGAGAGGTTGCTGGAAAGCTTGTTTTGGTTGTAATAAATAAAAAGTTGAGAAAGGGTTGGATTGGTGTTGTGTAGCATGTGAATTGAAAGTTTGGGTAGAAAAAGAAGTCACATGTGAGGTGAGAATGGTACCTATCTTAGCGTTTTGGGTTAGTAGAAGCTTTAAACCCGAATATATTCCTTCTATAGTTGTACACGCTATTACCGCGTCCCATAAGTGCTTTATGGAAGCTTTAATTAAGATAACCATAACTTGAGTAATTATTTAAGAATCTAACAACGCTATCTACCTCTTCATTTATTCAATCTTTCTACACTAATCTCTTACTTAACATATTCATTAGTATTTATAAGTTTGTCCTTGTTCATTATTTATAGCACTTTTTTGCATTTTGGGCTCATGGCTATAAGGTGCCCCAACTAGCTTTACATTTAGAATTAGAAAGATGAGAAATTTGACTTCAAGTGATTCTCACCTTGAACTAATGCATAAACATATTTATGAATTCAAAAAATTTATTAAATGGGCTTCAAATATTTTTGTCTTCTATAGTTGCTTAAATGGTTTACTCACAAACAATATTTAATGATTTTACTCACAAAATTGAAAGTATGTTTTTTTGTTCACATGGTAATTTACATTTTAAAGGACCTTCTAAAGTATAAATCTCTTAACAAAAACATATTTTTTTTCTTTATTGTTACCATGTTGGAAAAAAAAAACATCTATTTGGAGCAAAAGTGAAAATAAAGAGGTTCACAAAACAACCACAACATGTAATCACTTATTAGCTTTGCATTTTTTTTTTCATCTTCATGGATATGGGAAATGTCCAAATTATTCATGAGTTGGGATTCTAAATTGCATAACTAAAAAATGTGTCTTAGATTCCACAATTCATAAATATACTATGGATTGTATAAAACTCGGAATACGTTTTTAAATATAAAATACATTTTATATTACATAATTCAAAATGTATTATAAATTATACAATATAAAATACGTTTATAGATTGTGTAATTTGAAAATGTATTTTTATATTATACAATTCACAATATATTTTCAAATTATTGTATAACTTAGAAATTCAAAATATATTCTAAATTATATAATTTAAAATATATTTCTATATTACAAAATTAAAAAATCCATAATTATATTATAAAATATCTAATCGAGAATAGATTTCTCAATTACGTAATCTAAAAATTCAAAAATATGAGATTACATAAAATTATTTATAAAATTCAAAATATATTTTTAGATTTAAAAATATATTTCAGAGTAATTCAAAATGTATTTTTGAATTCCACAGCCTAACGACCATTTTTGTCATTTCAATACCCATAGAGGTGTGGGAATAAACGATAGGGTGAAAAAAGTAAATATATATATGACCCACATTTCCTTTCATAGCCCAACCCAACCTTTGGATCCGATTAACTATTCTATTTTTGTTTCAGTTTTTTAGTGACAATATATTAAATAAAATGTATTATGAAGAAGATATTGTTTTTTAGTGATAATTAAGATATGTTTTTACTATTTTATATTCTATTTACGTAATATCTTATTCTTAATCTCACGTTAATTTATTACCATATGTTTAAGATTACACACAACTTTTATGGGTCTGTTATTAATATATATGAATTTATCTTAACATATAAAAATATAAATTTCTTCTAAAATATATTTTATAATAAGGATAAAAACAAGTATATCTATATATGTATGTATGTAAACGAGCTTTAATGAATATATTAATAAGTTACAGAGTTATTAAACAGTGGAAACTATTATTATTAGAACATATGTGAATTTTTCTAAGCAGATAAAATCTAAAAGCCAATTAAGTGATAATTTACTTACTCTCTTTTTTCTTTATGGTGAAAGTTTATTGAAATATTTTAGCAAGTAAAAGAAATACAACAACAGTGAAATCAAATAAGTAGATGCAAACGGGTTATTAAGTCATGGGTTTATTAATTTAATTATGAACGTCAGTGGTCACTTGTTTTGTTTTGATTGTGTCATATATTTATTAAAACTAAAATTTCAAAAAAATAAAATAAATATATATATATATATATATATATAACTGTAACATATGGGTACTCTTTGTCACAAATAATTATATCGATTAAATCTCATTCTAATACTATAATAGCAAAAAATTAAAGGAAGATTAGAAACAAAATTATATATAATATTAAAACATTAAATACAAAAAAAGTGTTAATAAATACGTATAAAATGAAGTGTAAAGGATCAGCTTATTTGTATAAATAGATTATTTCAACTTATTTTTATAAATAGGTGACGAAACATCATATCAATATAAAGTATTTATTAAAATTAATTATCCTAAAATAAAAATTACTTAACATAAATTTTTTTTATAGATATAAACATTCGAATCAAGAGTTGAGACCTATTTTAGAAAATAGCAACACATAGATATTTATTGACTTTTTTTAAGTAACTCTCTTATAGAAGTTTAGTTTTTTTATCCATGTTGCAGAGTTATTTAATTTTTAATAACATATCCGTCATTTTTGAGTTTTTTGTTGTTATTATTTATTTATAAAACAATGAATTTATAGTAACAACTCCCTCCAGCTTTCAAAAAGAGATTGGCGGAAAGAGGTGATGAAAAGAGCGAGTTGCGGTGTGAAGGCATAATGGAGCTTCAACAAAATAAAAAATTAAAAGGGAAGAAGAAGGTGTGGTGGGGCCAATGCATTTTTTTTATTATCATCACTAAATAAAACCAATTTTATATAATAAAATAATTAGTTATTATATTAACTAAATTAGATACTATTTTATATCAATTTAGAAACTATTTAACGATAACAATTTTTTTAGTTTCTAAAATAGTATCTAATTTAACGAATATAATAATGGATTAATTTTAATTTTTAAAATTGATTTTTATTTAATAATTTTATAGTAGTGTCTTTTTGTGTTTGTCCTGACTTAAACATCAAATATCTTTTCTAAACGAATCTTTCTCAATTTTTAAAGACCAACTGAAAACTCGTTAAAAAAATACTATTCTCACTTAAGTATCTCTGAGTCAATTTTGATTTTGAAAAAAAAGGGGGAAAATAATTATGATTTTGTTTTGGATGGGAGCGTTTAACTAAACCCTGTGCACACGTCAAAACGGTGCTGTGGGAAATTAAAAGCTTCTATCCTAATTGCCCATAATATCTTCTGTGCTGTGATTGCAACCTTTTGTTCCTTCTGCAGTTCTAGCCTTTCATGCACACTCAAAGTCTATGATAGAAGGTGGACCAAGACCAACATCATTTTTTTATTTTCTCCCGTTCTCAACTACCCTTTTCATTATTCAACTTTCAATCTTTAATTTCACCCTATTATCTAACTATAACTTCTCATTATCGCTTCTTTCACTCTGCAATTTTATAAAAAAAATTATGAAAATGAGACGATTTTCAAAAATGTATACAAATTGTGTCAACATAATATGACTATATTATGAATAATAATGCATGACACGAGTTTAGATATGGGAAAAGTAAAGTCGTGTTCATGTTTGTTTTCATTTTATTTTAAATGAAGTCACCTCAACATATTATAATTTTATTTATTTTGGTATTAAACTCAAGTCGTGGTATTATTTTCTCTATATATACACACAACTTATCCATATAAACTATTTTTAAAAAAAATTGTCTATATCTATAAAAAAAAAATTATAAAGTTGCACCAATTGGATTAAAAAAACCTCGTTAACTGCATTCTTTTTTAATGAGTTCTATCATATCTGCATAAGTTCATACAAAAATATCAAGGAGACAAGTTTTCTGGTTACTGATGGTAGATAAATATCTTATTAAACTAAAATAAAGCATTGACTTTGAGGGACAACCTTTTTTTGGACTCTTCAATAAAACAATATGTATTCACCCTCCTATGTTTTAATATGCTAAAAGCGTTTATAATTTGCCTTGAGAGATCGATGCCAAATAGAAAGAAATTCAAAATGGTAGTAACCTTTTTTAAAGAAAAAAAGAAAAATTACTTGTGTTACGTGAATGCTTCAGAATCGATGGAATACTTGTCTTAATTTTTGTGAGACAATCAGGTTTAGGGTAACTCATATTTTTCGTGAAGAGAATGTGTGCTGATAAGTTGACTAATTTAGGATTTATTCATAAAGAATCTTTTCATTGGTATAATAGACTTCCTAGTCTGTTCTTAGAATTCTTTATGAATAGGTATAATCTACCTATGTATCGTTTGTGTTAACATATAGGTTTTTGTCTAGTTCTCCATATTTTTGTATTTTCTTTCTTTTTCTTTTTTTAATAATTTTTTTTTTTTCATGTGATGACAGATGATTGTTGTTACTTGAAGTATCAGCTTAACTGATATGTCAAGTTGATAGTGTTGCCTAACACGAAAACTTTATAAAAATAAAATAAAATAGTACATTAACAACTTACAATGTTTTTATACTGTCTCTTAAGTTTTGTTCCTCAACAACTAACAACCATTTTCATCTCATGATAATGAAATATTGTAAGAACAAATTCAAAGTAAAACGTTAAAAGAATTAAATGATAAAATTGTTAACAGAAAGAAAAAGACCATAAAATCAAGAGACAAATTAATAGTACATAGCAATATGATATATAAGCATGATCGACATAGTGTACAAAAATAGAAGGCGAAAAATAAAAGCTAATAATATTATTCCTATTACAGAAATAGGATTTGAAAGAAAAGATAGTGAAGAAATAAGATATTCGGCGATAAGCAGAATCTTAATCGGTAATCACACTGAACCGTTATTTTTGGATAATCAGAGAGACCCTTGAGTAACTTTGTTCATCACTTTAACATCTTGACCCAACGTCACCGCAGTTTGTCTCATCTCAGAAGTTACCGGTGGAAAAACGCCTTGGTACGGAGGAGCGTGCACTACGCCACCCTGTGCAGTATAATAAACTTGTCTCCCACTTGCACTATCGTACGCTAACTGTGCGTACGGAGCACCCGTATTATCCACTATCCCACTTGGCCGCACCACACCGAATCCTTCCGTATACGCGGGAGCCTTAACCGGTGGCTGCCCTGGCGCCAAGTTAGGCTGCGGCGTCACGCCGCCGTACACCGCCGCTTCACGGTAGCCATCTGAAGCCATTCGCTGCACCGCGTAGTACCCCTGGGTGGCTTGAGGCCGCACCACAGGCGCGTGATAGTACGTCCCCGGCGCCGAAATCATGTAAACCGGCGCATCTCCTCCACCGGAGGCAGCCGGCGGATAGGATTCGCCGGAAACATGTTTTTCCGGCCAGTAACCCGGGGCAGTGGCGGGCAAATTCGCCGGAGGAAACTTCTCAGGCAGCTTCTGAACGTAATAATCACCCGCGGGGTAATTATCCTCGCTCTTCCTCCGATACGCGCCTTGCTCGCTCTCCGCAATTTGCAATTGCTGCAGCTGGCGCCGAATCGCGCTCGGATCAGAAGCCGAAACCCTATCGACAAGGTTCATATTCAGCCGCGACTGGTACTCCGGCGGCGGGGCGACGGGCTCCGGCACGGGATCATGAAATTTGACAGCCGCAGGAGGAATCTGAGACGGCGGAGGCGCGACGGCGACGCCGGCGCCCTTCTCGAGACCGAAGAGGAAATCGACATTATTTGGTTTAAGCACAGGTTGGAGCGGTGCGGAAACAGGAAGCGGAGTAGGAAGAGTATCGGCGACAAAGAGGAATAATCGCATGCGGGCGGGTCTAGCGGAAGCGCGGTAGAGGCGATCGTACTCGTGCATCATGTGGTCGAGGTCGTCGTCGTTGGTGACGGAGATGAGAGCGTCGAGGTCTTCGCCAGGGAGCTGGTACTTGAAGGTGAGGTTGCTGCCGTTGCTTTCTTGTGGCGGCAGCTCGCAGAGGGCGGAGAGCTTGGCCAGCAGGACGGCAAACTTTATGGAGCGATCGACGGCGAGGATCTTGGTCTCGCCGCCGACGTATGAGAGTTGGTTGTCGTGGGAGCGTGGGTGGATCTTCCCGGCGTAGCTGCACATGAACTTTACCTTGTAATTTTGTTGTTGTTGTTCGTCCCATGGAGCAGGAGGGTTGTCGAAGTCGATCTCTCTGGAGCGTGGAGAGGAGTCGCCAGACTCAGGGTATGATTGGTATGAATAATTCTCCATCTTTATCTTCTTTTTCTTCTTCTTCTTTAGAATTCTCTGTGAGAGTGCGATCTTTGTTAAGCTTCCATTATGGCTTGTTTTGTGTTGAGAGAGACAGGATCTTGGCAGAGACACCTTTCATACCTATGAGAGATCATTCAACTAAATTTATCCTCATAATATAATATATTCTTTTTCATTTCAAATATCTAAATACACTTTTTTTTTAATACGTTTAATCATTTATACTAATGTATTTTTTTTTATCATATTATTGAATACGATAACGATTATCTTTCTTATTCGGTCGATCGGTCTATTTCTTCTCTTTTCGTATGAACTTCTCATACTTTTTTGTCTCTTTATTTTTCAATCTTGTAAATTCCAAACTTTGATTGTACATACAAAAGGTACTTCAACGCTTAAGTAAAATTTTTGTATTCGACACTCGTGTATTCCGTATAAAATGATGAAGTACCTCATTTTTTAAATTTGTGTTTATTTATACTATTATCATAGATCCTTTATTACCTGGATTAAAGATATAGACTGTAATTAAAAACATATTTTACCTAATATTTAGTTCTTGATTAACCTTATTAATCCTCTTAAAGTATGATGATGTCGGTCAGCCTTAACCAAATATTGACTTCTATTTGATCATTCGACCACTAGTACACATTATATATGTAATTTAATTCTTAAAATATCTAAAAAAAAATTAAACCACTGTAATTTTAACGTCGACAAATATATTTTGTTTTGTATATTGCAATTTTATTATTATATTACATGATGAATTCTATTTATATTATTTTCTTAGATTATCTTTAACTAATACTCTACGAGTAGTGAGAGAAATGAAATACATTAAAACATTAGGTGATATTCTTTATAAGATTTAAGACATTAATTACGTGTTTAATATCTATTCATAACCTCAATCTTATGTTGAAAGAAGTGTGGTGATAGAGAAATTAATATCCAAGTGTGATATAAAAGGGGAGTTTAATTAAAGATAAGTTAACTCCAATTCCAAGTTAGATTATATTGTTATTATTACTCACTGGATTGTTTATAATTAGAGTTGTGTGCCTTGTAAAGCTGGCATCTTATTAGTCAAATTACATCTATCTTCTCGCCAAAACTCTATTATTATAAATTCTAAGTTTCATACTTATTAATGTTTTAGTCTTCTCTCTCTATCCTAATTAATATGATTACTATTTTTTAACATTTCGAACTCTGATTATTTAATCTCAATTATACTTTTATTTAGTATTACTATAGTAGTCATTGTTGACTAGTAAAAAAAAATACTAGTAGGTATTGTTTAACATTTATAATTTTGGTGCAGAAACTTTAAAAATATGAATACGTTATATTTCGTAATATTATTATATAATTTATTAGTTATATTCTCTCATGTGCAATTCTATCTTCTTTTCCTTATTTTACAATAAATAGAATTATATATAGTTGTACCGGTCGGATCCGAACAATTAATCAGTATGCGGTTAAAACTAATCGATACAACCAGATTCATTAAGCCTGACAAAAGATTAACAAGATCAAACAGTGATTAAGTATTAGATAATTCACTCTTAATTATGATTTAAAACTCGAATTAAATTTGATCTAATAACAAATGGTCCATTAATCATATAAATAGTCAGATTTCGAGAAAAAGATATGTCATCGTCACACATTAATTATACCGAATACCGAAATTTCACTTGAACTTCATAGTGTCTTTTACAAAAACTATCTGAACTTGGAATTTACAAGAGAGGGGAGGAGAACAACGAAAGGAGAGTTGTAAAGTCGTTCAGTGAAGAAAAGAGGTAGAAGGAGAGACCGACTGAAGAGAAAGGTAATTGTTCTCTCAATCTCAACGTCATTATTATAGAACAATAACAAAATTAAGTAGAAATTATTATTTATATTATATAATAAAAAAAAATTTCAAAACATAAAAAAAGGACAAAGAATATTAGATGAAAGTATTTTTTATCCGAATATAGTAGTAATTTTTATATACTAAATACTTTTAATATAGGTAGATTAACATAATAATGATGAGGTAATAGTGTGTGGATGATGAATGTCCATGTTAGGTGAAACCTACTGAATTTACTAGACATACACCTAAGATGGAGAAATAACTCCCCTCTATCTAAACCTAAGTATAAAATTGCATGTTAATATCATTTTTTTAAATGTGTTTACTATTGTTTAAAGAAGGAATGATATTTTCTCTTCTGGAAAGTGTATGGTTTTTAGTTAGTTTATAAATGTTAATAAAAAAATATTTATATTTTCTTCCATATTTTATATTTATTTTTTCATTCTAAATAACTCTCTACATATTATTATTATTATTATTTATACCATAAATAAATTATATTTAGTAACAACGCACAGAAACTTAATTACATTTTAATAGTAAATAAAAGATGAATGTAAAAAATGAAAATTGCTTTCAAAAAATATTTGAACTTATTTAAAACTATTATCAGCGCTAGTATTTGCTTCAGTGTTGCTATGTTAGCGGGGAAGACAAAAATAAATAATGAATTGTGTCTTTGTTTTTTTATTTACTTAAAATACTTTTTTATTTTTTTAAATATTTAAAAAAATAAAGGGCTTCTACAAAAGAGAAAGATTCAATATTTGATTTATCTCAATTATTAGGATATCTTTCGTTATTGAAATTTTCTAAAGTTATATGATACAACAAATCATAACAAGTGCTTTTCATACCAACATACTCGAGTATTTTCCTTTACTTATTTTTTTAGCAATTTTTAAAATAGTAGTATTTTTAGGCTTTTATACATTCCCATATGAATTTATTTGTTATTTATTACAATTTAGATGACGAAAATAATAATTAACCCAGGGTTTCTTAACAAGACATATCAAATCTTTAGTAAAAAACACATGTATAATTTTAATAATTTTTTACAATAAAGTATGACTTTATATAGTTTGCTATTAAATTTTAACAAACAAAATTATCAGACCATAAATAATTGGATGTATAAATATTAAAACATCCCTTTTAGATTGAGTAAAAAACTAAATTGTAATATTATTTTCAAACTCAATCATTATTATTTATTTAACCCAAATTCATTTATCCAACATTATACATCCATGTAATACCAAATTTTTCAGGACTATATAGCAATATCTCTTTCAAGATGATGAATATTGTAGAAGATAAAATATTTGTGAGTGATTAAAAACAAGTAACACGATCAACAAATTGATAAAAAGTTTAACTTATTTCACAAAATCAACTTATACTCCATTTTATTAAACAATATGAATTTTGTGTCATTTTAAACCTTAAAATTGTGTGTAAATAGTATATTAAGAACAATCTTCAATTTTATTATTATATAAATCAGACTATTAAAAAATAATTGTAGTTTTAATCTTTTAAAAATTTAAATAGACTGATATTTGAATCCTTAATGAAATACTAATATTGAATAATTTTTTAATATACATAAAAAAACTTAAATTAATTTTTAAGAAGTTAGGGACTTTTTTTTTGTTTTGTTTTCTGATAAATACAAATAGATAGGTTGGCTAACCCTACACGACAACACTGCAGTGAGAACCATAATTAAATGTGTTGGTCCACTTAGACTCATATTTATCACTCTCAAGTATTTAATAAATTCCTCTAAATATCTTCTTAAATTATTTAATAGTGACTCAGTCACAAAACTCAATTAGTGCAGTTCAACGTTAACGGTTATTGGTTGAGCAAGATAATGTTGTAAATTTTTCTATATGGGTTTAATTTCTACACGTCAAAAAATAGTATTTGTTATTTCTTTTACATATTTTTCTGATTTTAAATGTTTTTGTTGATAAATTTAAATTTGTATAGTATATCTAAATATGAATATGTAAAGTACATTTAAAGATAACTAAACATTTGGCTTTTTTTACCTTTCAGAGCTATTTTTAAAAACCATTACAAAATAGATAGATTTAAAAATTATATGAAATATTGGTAAATCGTGTTTTAAAATAGTTTTTTTAAATAAAAAGTTGTATTTTAAAGCATAACTTTGTTTTCTATTTTTTTTTTAAATGTAATCTTAAAACTATGTTTCAAAACACGCCTCTATTATTTTGTAAAGAAATTATGTTTTAAGATATGTCATACTTTATATTTGTAATATGTCTAATTTGTAAGTTAATTTCTTAAAACTATTTGTTCTCAAACGGAGTTAGGATTAAGAATTGTCTATTTTTTCTTCTTTTTACTTGAATGATCTCATCGTACTCCTCTCGTTCTCTATTTATTATTTCTGTGAATTTCGAGTTCTGATGGTACCCGCAAAAGATACTCCGACACTCAGGCAAGACTTCGATGTTCGACACTCAGTGATATTAATACTGAATGATGATATACTTAATTCTTGAGATATGTGTCTATTTATATGATTATTATGAATAATTCGTTATTGAGTCGAATTAGGATTTTGGATCATGATTAAAAGTGTATTACATGATGCTTGTCGTTAATCCTCGATTTGGATATAATGATTTCATATCGGTCGGTCTTAACGGAGTGTTAGGCCTCCAAGTGTCGTACTATCTCGATCGACATACTATTCATAAATATCTCTAAAATCATTCAAAATATAGTAGCATATTTGATCATATTATCATCCAAATACAATTTAATTTATACACACATGAATTAGATTGTGTTTTAATAACATCCAAGAATTAAATTATTATATTTTAATATAAATATACAACATCAATCTAAAATAAAAAAATAATATTCGTAGACAATTTGTTGGTGTGTTTCCCTTTGCAGAGGGAAGTCTTCTTGGTGTTGGCATTATCTAGAATGGAGGTAGGGCACACTAATTCAATTTAATAATCTAACTTGCACTCTCTATCCTCAATGAAGTCAAAGTTGTTATCAATGTCTGGTGGATCCCATTTTAACGAAACAATTGAAAAAAATGATTTCTTGCTGATTGAAAAATAAAGGGTTAGGTTTTGACTAAAGTCTTAATCATATAATATAATAACAATTTGGATCCACATGTCATCCCTATGTTATCTTCTTCAAATAAACTCATTTTAATAATTTTCAAATATTAAAATTAATTTATCTTAAAGAGAGAACACCACTAAAAACCCTAGAGTCATGTAATATTTGTTTTTAATATAAATACTTTTTTAACAGAATAATGTGTAGCGATAAAATTATTAATTTAGATTAATTTTTTGAAAAAATGTTATGGATATACTAAATTCATCACCAATAAAATGCAATTTGAATAATTATCTTCTTCTTAAATTTCAATAGTCAAATTCATTTAGAGATTTTTAAAAAAAATTGTTTCAAGATTAAAAAATATGTAATTTATTTTTTTTATATTAAATTTTCATCAACAACATTAATTATTGATGATTTGGCACATTACCTCTAAATTTGAAAACCCACAATATTTAAATTTGTAAGGGTGCAAAAAGCAATTGCCTAAGAACTCATGAAAAAGTTCACATATACTAACTTATAAAGTCCATATGTGTATAAAAACAACACTTTGCCTGTCACCTCATCTTCATTATCTGATGAAAATTGATTTTTTTTCAAAACTACTCGACAAAATAAACTATTGCTCTTAATGTAGGGAAAAAATATATATAAGACTTCTTTATGTATATAAATTGTTTTTTATTTTTAATAATTTTTTAAAGTAACAATACATGATTTACTATAACATTGATATAAAAAATAAAAGAGAAAACATAAAAAACAAAATAAGGTATAAGAAAAAAAAAGAAATAATGGAAGTGTTTATTACGTATATTAAAAGATTAAAAAAAAGTAATTGTTCATACTTTAATAAATGTGATAAATATTATTAAATATGTATTTTATTTTATTTTAATCCGATTACTTGTACGGTGTATTTATAGGATTATATGAATTCTTATAATAGTGGAATCCGATTAATAGAAATAACAAATTTAATTATTATATTAGACAAACATTCACTACACTTTTAAGTATGTTATTCTGGTGCTTTAAATGGTTATTTAAGTTTCAAGAGACGTAATGTATATTACAAAACCTATTACATAATTACAAATAAATGTGTCAGACTAATCTATAACATTAATAAATAGATTATCTCTTATAACTATTTTTTTACATACTTACGATTTTTTTTTAAGTAACTGTTTTTCAAATTTAAATAATTATCTACAATATTTTATTTACATAATAAAAAATACTCATAAATTTATTTATTTTTACAATTAATTTTTATCAATTTTTTATAACTTAATAATATTTTTTAATAATTATAAAATAATAATATATTTTTTAAAACTAAAGTGGATATACATAAACATGTGTATTTCCACCAGTATAAATAGTATGTCTTTTTTCCACTTTGAATTCCAGTAATATAAATTTCCCACGGATTATTGTATTCTTGTAAAAGGAAATCATCATATTTGTTAATAGATAAAATGAAAAAAAAAAAAATGAAAACAGAAGTATACATTAAAACAGGGTGGTCAAAACTTTTTTTGAAAAATTATACTTTAGAAACTCCATCAGTTAGGAGTAAATTTATAATTAAATAATATAAAAAATAATTAAAATAATAAAATTGAGAATTATAACATGAGTGTAAAAAAAAAATAGACATTTTTTTATATTGAGTCTTTTAAGTATTTATGACTTGTAAGTGTTTTCGTAAAAAATCTTGATACTATTCTCTCAAATTGTTACATTTTATTAATTATTTTATCGATACTTTCATTTCATTTTAAAATTGTATGTGTTTCATTTAACTTCAAATTTCGGTTGCTAAAAGTTTTTATTATAGATTAAGAAAAATAATAATTAAGAAGTTATTTTAAATTTAATTTAATTTTATAAGATCGAGTTTTGGGTTGGGATTTTTTATCATAGATAATCTGATAATAAAAGTTGATGACAAATGACCACATAATACGTCTAATTATTTTTCTTTAAAAATGATTTTAAATAATTTTGATACTATCTTTAAATAAACTTTAACCTAATTTAATCTTATAAAATATATTTATAAAATAAATTTTATACTTACTTATATATCTAGAAAATTATTTATTTAATGGATATTAGATCTAAAAAATCAACCATTATGTAAAACTTAATTAGTGTTTCAGAATCTTATGGACAAAAATATATTTTATTCTTATTATTGAATATAAGTTCCTTGCATTTTAGGGAGAAGGTCGATATCATGCAGCATATGGATAACAAACATGGAACACGACAATTAACCATATACAGACACTTCTGATGTTGACAATAATTAACATAAATTTATTATATTAACCAATGTATTTTTAAGAAAACATTATATTTGCGGCTAAATTAGTTAAGTTCACTAAATACTAGTTTAAAAAATATTTGAAGACAGATACACGAATATGAATATTAAGTATAATTATAAAGTCTTACTCATGTTTATATTACTTCAAAATTTTAGTTTCTATTCTTTTATTAGGTCAAATTTGACATTGTTTTTAGTTTTTCTAAAATTATGAATTATGAATTTTGATTTATGATTTTTTTTAAATTTAAAATTTAAAATTTTGGTTCGTATTACTTATCCTGCTGAATTTTTTTTTTCCTAATATATAACTTTTTACTGATATTATATTTGAAATACTGAATTGACTTTGGGTTAAATACTGCACTGCCAAAATCAAAACACAATTATTATTTTATGGGGATTAAAAAATATATTTGAGGTAATTATAAAATAACTAAAAATTTAATCTCGTATTTATAATCTATAAGTTTTTAACACGTATTTTAAATTATACGTATTCAATATTATACTCATATAATACTCTCATACAATACGGTAGAAGATAAAGTTTTAATTTTATAAACACGTCTTTTAAATTATACGTATTGAATACTACACTCATAAATAAGTACTACACTCATAGATAAGTAGAAGGTAAAATTTTAATTTAAAAAATATTTGTTAGATTTTTATAATTTAAATTATTGTAATATAGTTTTAAAAAAAAAATTACATTAATTTTTTTAAAATTTTAAATTTATTATATAAAATTTTATTATGATTATGAAAATAAATAATATTTTTTTTTGAATTAACTATGAAAAAACATTTTTATTAATTTATATAATTATATAATATATAGATGTTTATATTATATAGATTACAGGTCTTTATGTTATGTAGAATTTACAACACTCAAAGCCAAGGTACACGACTTTAATAGATTAGTTGGTTTCACCAACCGTAAGAAAGATTTGAATATGGAAACGTGGTTTTTGTGATAAGAGCATTTATGAAACAACATCCACAAGACAGTGACATGGCCGAACTCACAGAACCATCGACGCTTCCCTACAAATGAAAAAGGTTACGATCACTTTCTTTACTTCATCGCTCAAATCACAATTTAATAGGTTTCGCTCTGCAATTGCAATTTCCTACTTCCTTTTTCGCTTTCGTCGTTTCTTCTCCCGCCGATTCCAATTTACTTGTTTCGTTTTATTTTTCAAGGTTTGAATTCAGTTACGAAGTTGAAAGAAGAGGATCGTCGGTGTTTCGAAATCTCTGAAGATGGGGAAAAAACGTGTAATGTTGCCGGCTAAGGACGTTGACTTGTCCTCAATTAAGTACGAACGTGAAGTGGTTCAAGGTAATTTAACTGGCTTATTCTGCAATCAAGCTGAATTTGCAGTTTCTGATACTAACATCTGATTCCATTTTCTTTCTTTCTTTCTTTTGTTTGTTTATTTATTTCTTGCAGCTCCGCATTTGACTGGATTTGTGTTTAGATTATTTGTGAGGATACTTGAACTTCCGCTGATCGGCCCTATCATCATTAATGTTTTGAAGAAGCAAAATAAAATTGACCAGGTGTGTGTTTTGTAGCTGAAATTAGTGACTAATGTCTCATGGTTAAATGTGTTTTGTTTCATTTTGTCATTGTTGTTTATGAACAATACTTCAGTTGCGTGTTCTCGACAGTAGCATTGCAAATTGACTATATGTTGTCCGTTTATTTTTCTTTCTTATTATCACAGATATTGCAGCACACTGTGATTCCTGAGGAACCCATGTTTAAGCCTGAATATCCACCTCAAGGTGGCTCCCTCTCCTCATCTGTGAATGAATTGCTTCTTTTCAATATTGCAGTCTTAATAGTATAATTGTATGCTTAAATTGTTGGTGGGTTTATATGTTGGATTTACTTAAATTTGAAGTTCTTTGAGACAATTAGAATGGGATAGGATGAACAAAATTCCCTTAGATTATTTGCGTTACATTCGAGGATGCTTGCTTATTATATAACCCTCCTTGATGTTTGTAATGTTACTTTAGAAACGGAGCCTGGTGTTGTTGTCCTTGAAGAAGATGGGAGACCTGAAGATCGAGTTGTGTCTGCCTTGAAGTGTCTTCCACATCATGATGTTGCTGAATCATGGGAAAATTCACGTGCCTCCTTTCGGTACTGGAAAATACGCGACTATGCTGATGCTTATCGATCTAGAAAAGTAACCCCATCCATGGTATGTCACATTTTGTTGGTATCAACTGAGTACAGTTTTGTCTTCTCTTTATTCAAAATAATTGTAAAATGAAACAATTTCGCTTTGAATTTATAGGTTGCCGAGCACATAATCTCCATTATAGAAGAGAATGGAGGAAATAAACCTCCTATACCACTATTGATATCCTTTGTGGCTGAAGAAGTCCGAGAGCAGGCGGCAGCATCTACTCAGAGGTTTGAAGCAGGTAATCCTGTATGATTCTGATGCTTACGGTCTAAATCTTTCACACATGATTATGTTGAGACATGGTGGGAACAGACACACAGTTACGCAAGTTATATTCTTGGACTTTGATCATGTAGGAAATCCATTGTCGATATTGGATGGAATTTTTATGGCCATCAAAGATGACATAGATTGTTATCCTCATCCATCTAAGGGTAAGTATATCCCGTCTAAGTTCATGTATATCTTGCATCATATTTTGTCCAAGTAATTGAAAAAAGCATTTGAATTTTCTTCTGTTGATGACAGGAGCATCGACATGGATGCATGAGGTACGTACTGTAAAGAAGGATGCAGTCTGTGTTTCAAGACTGCGAAGCTGCGGTGTCATATTCGTAGGGAAAGCAAATATGCATGAGTTAGGAATGGGTACAACAGGAAATAATCCTAATTATGGGTAAGTTTATCATATGTTAATTTAAATCTTGATGTCACTATCTGCATAATGATTTTTCTTGCTCTACCTAATATATTTACAGGTTTTAAATTTAGCCCATTCTTCCTTCTTTCCATATATTTACCTAATATGTTAACAAATGTCTTTGTGTTGTCATTCACTTCACTTGTTTTTCATCTTTTTGGTTTGAAACATAAGAAACATTATTGAAAGGTACAAAAAGTGATATGGCAACATAATAGACTCTGTCTCATAACGAAGTTGTGTCAATTATTATATAAAGAAGTAGAAGAGTAGCAGGGGATTGCACCCTCGTTTAAAATGAAGAGAGCGTGGGTAAGGGAATCTGCCAATGTGACAGTTAGGGGCAGGTAAGGAATCTGTTGAAGGAACTAAAAGGAAGGAAGGGAGTGAGGTTGGGGTGGTAAACAGGAGTTGAGTGCGGAATTGGATGTGAGGTTAAAGGTCTGTCAAATGACCTGCATTGTCTTTTCTTCTTTGTTTTCTGTTATTTCTTTCTCAGTTTTATGCAATTACTGGGCCTGATTCCCTAGTTATGTGAACTGAGAAGAAGTTTCTATCACAAGGACACGTGTCAAAGGCCTCTAGGAATTAAGGATAGTTTTCCACACCAGTAATTTCCGTGAATCTTACATAACATTGAAAACTGTTTTGGTTTGCTTGTATTTTCTTGTGTTCACCAGAATCTACCTCCGTTGATTACTCAACTGATTTTTCTTGAGTTGCAGAACTGCAAGAAATCCTCATGCACTTGATCGGTATACTGGTGGATCTTCTTCAGGTCCAGCTGCAATTGTTGCTTCTGGAATATGTTCTGCTGCATTGGGAACTGATGGTGGAGGTTGTACAAATCAAATGTATTAAAATAATTTTTTGGCAAATTTTTTATGCAATACATTTTTAAAATTTTTGGAAAACGGCAGGTTCAATCCGTATTCCTTCTTCCCTTTGTGGTGTGGTGGGATTGAAGACGACATATGGGCGGACAAGCATGGAGGGGTAATTTCTTGTACTATGCGATGAATCAATCATTATTAGCTCTTTATGTCTAGTATTTGCTCTTCAATTTTTTTTGTTGTACTTTTGTACCACATTGTAGCAACAATTATGATTTGTGATCCTATTCCTATTAGTTGGGGTCAGGATTTTGACCATTTTCTATTCTGACTGTGAAATGAAATTACTATTTTCTCCCTCGGCATTCACATCAAAGACAACCCTGAGAAGTTTGGTCAAGGAAGAAGAAAACCATGGTTGAAAACATAGTTAACAAGATGTTGAAGAAACTCCTTTATGGCTAATTGAAGAAAGGTTGTTGTATTAGACTAAAAATATATGGGCCAAATACCTCATGACTATGAGGGGGAAAACCAACAATTTAATCTATTACATTGAAAATGCCTCTGTTTTCATCTTTTAGCTTCTTATTCAATATACCATCAGATGGCACTGGTGTTCTCTATTCAATTGGTTAGAATTAAAAAGGATATGGAAACTAAATATTTAGTTGTATTAGAAAACATTGTAGTGTTTGGCTAGCTAAATTTGTTATGTATGGAGCATTCAACTGTTTTGGTTTTATTTACAGGTCATTATGCGATTCTGGGACTGTGGAAATTATTGGTCCCATTGCTTCATCAGTGGAGGACGTCATGCTAGTGTATGCAATGCATACTTCTCACTTTCTCTTTTATGCTACCTTTTTCAGACTAACTCTTTCATTT
>Ga0123342_1003574_pt1 | contig 24820 bp, 12 predicted proteins | sample Turbeawhitnodule_FD_89960 | JGI IMG/M metagenome (GOLD analysis project Ga0123342, IMG submission 89960) | Root nodule microbial communities of legume samples collected from Mexico - Turtle bean Mexico white nodule | ecosystem: Host-associated > Plants > Roots > Nodule | place: Mexico: Nepantla... | reverse complement strand
TAATCTTCAACAATGTGTGTCATCAATGAAGGATGGAAATGAAAATGCCTCTCAGTTGGTGAATATTGCTCGTGCACAGGCAACGGCAGCTCAAGATATAGCTGCCGAAATTAGACGAAGAAATGACCTATATGCTGAGCATGTACACCACCATCGACGCCATGCCTCATACCAATACTCAGAGTTTGATATTTGGGCAATGCTCGTGGAGCTTAACATTCAGGATGAATACGTCATGGATCAAAGCTACGAGTTTTTATGTGACCATCCCGGAAGAGTTAAGCAACTATTTGGGATGCCATATGAGCGTTGCATGACAAAGTTGTTTGGATTTATGACCAGGCGTTGATTTCATATCTTTGCGTCGGCGTTACCTTTAATTATTGGACATGTAATATTTGACTGTGTTTGTTTATTATTGGACATGTAATATTTTGCTTTGTGAACTTGTACTTTCATTGGGCATGTAATATTTTGCTTTGTGAACTTGTACTATTGTGTTTGAAAAGACCTACCATTATGTTTATGATATTATGTTAACTTCTGTTTAGTTATTTATTGTAGTAATTGCATTATACATGACATCATTATCCTAGAAACGTAACAGAACCCATAAGGGTAAATCTCCAGCAAAAGATGTTGTCGTTCCTCCTCAGCCAGCAACGAGGATTGAACAAGTTCTTGATTATTCAAGATACTTTAGTACAAGACATCAAATGGTGGTGTTTGAAAAAAAGTTTCACGCAAGACCAATATTACCACCAAAAGTTATGCATACTCCATTTTTTGCTGCTCCAGGATTTGAATTCCAAAATGTTTTGAATTGGCAAGGTTTACAACCTTTCCTTGGAATTAATCTTCTGTATTATGAGGACTTGGTAAGAGTATTTTATACAAATGTAAAGATCACACCTGTTGGTCACCTTGCCATTGAGATTTGCGGAAGGATGATACATATTAAAGAAATGGATTGGATGACCATTGCTCATCTCAAGTATGACAGTGTTAAGTTAACCCCTGGGACGATCCCTGAGGAACTGAATTTTGATCGAGTACTGGCATTATCGTCCATGATTCGTGAAGATGTTGAAGGTGAAAATCTCAGAAATGTCGGTAGTTTGAAAATGAATGACCGACTGTTGCATTACACTTGGGTGCATATCTTGTGCCCTCGTGGAAGCAACTTCGCACAACTACTGAATGAAGATATTTTGATGTTGTGGTTAATAAAAAATAATGTAGTCATTAATTGACCTCATTACATCATGCAGCACATTATCAAATGTCGGGATAACAACATGCCTCTCCCGTATGCAAACTTGATAACGAGCATTTTGCAGGTGTATGGTTTCGACTTGTCGAATGAACAACCAATAATGCTAGGATGGAATCATTACTTTGGGAAAAAGAGTATGACAAAATTAAATATGTTCCAAGTCAATGGCGTATGACAACTTGGTAGGCCTCACCAATCAAACGAAGAAGATAATGAAGAGGATCAATTGGACAACATGTTGAAGGTGGTCAACCTGATCCGGCAATCCCCAATCAAACTGAATTGTTAACCCAAATTTTGTCCAGGATACAAAACATGAATACTCACATTGACAAGGTTGATCAAAGGATGGACCGAATTGAGGATACTCTGAATGACATTCGACGTTATTGTCATTGTTATTTTTATTTATAACTTTCATGTTGAACATTAATAAATTGTTATTGTTATTATTATTTTTGACGTTGAACATTGACAAATTGTTATTTAATATTAAGGTTTACGCTACTTTTCATGCTACTTATTTACATAATCATATTGTTTTTGAATGTAACTTTTTTAACATGTTATTTATATTATGCATAAATCATATTTGAGTTCCATTACCTAATACGGAACTTCGACAACATTGGTTAAGTGCCCTTCAATGTCTGCGTATCAGAACACATCGTCATCTAGTTGTACTGGTTGTAGTGTGCAAAAACGTGGTACTTTTAACCATGCTACTGGGAGCACAAGTGCCTTCGTTGCTCTTATTTGTGATTGTGGACAGTTTGTTGTTTTGAGAATAACAACAGAAAAAAAATGCTAGAAATTTTTTTTGGGGTTGTCCCAACTACAAGGTAAAATTTATTCAATTAGGTTTGATACAAACTTAACAATATTATTTTAAACTTATTCATTGTTCAATTTTATTCTTTTCTTGAAAACAGATTAGAAGTGACATGGTTCTAGGCTGTAATTTTTTCAAATGGTACATTGAAGACGTTGTCGATGAAAAAGATGCAATTATTATCATAGAACGGAATAAGATATGTGTTTTAGAAAACCGTTTGAAGGTCTCCACGTGAAGGATTAAAATTTTATTACTGGGGATGTCTTTTCTTCTTCTAATTAACATTATTATGTTCTTCATCTTTACATAATTTCTAAATTACAAACAAATTAAAATGTCTTTAATTATATCGCTTTCCGATCAAATGTAATGACTTTATATTATATATTTTGACAACTAGTTAATATTCATGTTTTGTTCTAAATATCTATTTTCTTTTTAAAATATATTCATTTTGTTATTCATAATAATGGAAATCCTTATTAAAACTAATTTTATATATTTATATATATACAACATAACATAATTTAAAGAATCATAAATAATATTAAAATTATGTAAATAAATTAACTTAAGTAAAAAATAATTTTCAATTAATAAAATTATAATTCATTATTTCTTTCAATTTAACATTTTTTTTATTTATAACTAAAATATATAAAAAAATTAATCATTATTTATTCTTCTTTTATATACAAGGGTAAATTTGTAATCTTACAAATTTTACTATTCAAAATAATTTATAATATTGTTACAACCATCGCATCATTCACCAATTTCAATAAATTTTCCTCACACATCCACTCTAACATACCCCAATCCAAACAACCTCAACTTTCTTCACACTTCCACTCCCCCACAACCTCAACTTTCCACTCCCCCACAACCTCTAATCCAAACAAAGCCTAAGAGTGAAAGAAGGTATTTTCTTTGATGGGTATGACATATAAAAAGATACACACATGTTCTAATTATTACATATCATATAGAAAAGAGTTTGAATGGTTGAAAAAATGTCCTAAGTGTGGGTTATCATGTTACAAGGTGAAGGACAAAAATCAAAACAGTAGTAGTGATGAGATGACAAATGATGTACCCCTATGAAGATTGTGGTATCTTCCAATCATTTTAAGGGGTTAATCATTTGTTTGGATACCCAAGTAATGTTAAAAGCTTTAGATGACATGCAAATAAGATGAAATGTGATAAATTGTTTTGTCTTTCAATTATATCTATGCAGTAGAAGAACATTGATTATGAGTTTTTCAAAATTTTGAAAAGAGTCACTAAATTTTAAGCTTTGCCTAGATTCAAATGGAATGAATCTATTTGGTAAATTTAGTACCAATCATAGTACATGGTTTGTTTTTGCTTTGCTTGTTATTAATAACTTACCTTCTAGGTTGTGTATGAAGCGAAAAATACATGATGTTTTCTATGATGATCTTTAATACATAACAATCGAAAAAGGAAAAATGGTTATCGAAGTCCATTGATTGAAAATTTAAAGATGTCCTGGATGAGGGAGTTGGAGTCTTTGATGAGCTTGACAATGAATCTTTCCAAATACATGTTATCATGTATTATCAATTACTTTTCTATATATGATAATTTGTCAAATGATCATAAATCATGACATGTACATGAAAAAGACATTATATATCAACAATTGAAACAAGTAAGTAAGACAATATACACTCAACATCGAAGACTTTTAAAAGTTATCAGTCATACTACAACTTGAGAAAAACTTTTTATTTACATCAAGAGAATGACAATACGCCCATTTCACCACTAATTTTCAAATTTATAAAAAGGTAAAGAACATGCAAAAATGTCTTTGGAAAATTGAAAAAGAAGTCAAATATTCTATAAGACATGTGAAAGAAGAAGTTCACTTTCTTTGATCTTTTGTATTGGCACAAGTTAAAAGTTAGACATTGTATAAATGCAGTGCATGTAGAAAAAAAATGTATGTAATAGCTTAATTGTTCTTAACAATAAATGGAAAATAAAGAATGATGTAAATGGTCATTTTGAGTTGATTGAAATAAAGATACGAGAGAATATGACACTAAGGAAGGTAGGTAAATGCACATATTTTGCGTGCACATGTTACACTTTGACCAAAAAGGAGAAAATAAGTTTTTGTCATGTCTAAAGTGTGTGATGGTACCCCTAAGGATACTCTTTAAATGTTAAAAACTTTATGTCTATATAGGACTTGAAGCTAGTTGACTTAAAGTCTGACGATTGTCGCACCTTTATGTAATAATTACTACTTGTGACTATTCATGAAATCTTACACAAAAATGGCACACTAGAACTCACTTGTCTTCATTCTTCAATTCTATTTAAAGTAAAGTCATTGACACTTAGAAGTTGAATGTTATCTTGTGTCAGTTATATATGTTTTTTTTTCACTATCCCTTTTTTATGTCATGGTGAATTTGTTTATCTGATAAGAGAAATTAAATTTTGTTGACTAATCTACTTAAGATGGATGTATCCAATTAAATGTTATGTGAAGATTTTGAAATTTTGAAAAGTGTGTTTATATAATCCAAAAGCTTCCACAGTTCAACGTTACATTATAAAAGAAACTATTAAGTTTTACTCAGTGTACATATAGAAAGCTAATTTTGTAAAATTTCCCACCAAATATTGGCACAACATGATCTATAAATATGGTAACCAAATCCCATTACAAAGTGTTGCAAGTACAATAAATATACTAAATAAGACACGAGGTTAGCGAAAGAACCCAAGACAACTGCAAAAATAAATGATGATGGAGCATAACAAGACTTGCATGACTTGGTTTAAAGATAAAATCACGAAAAAGTCAACAACATCTAAAATTTAACATGGTTGAAATGGTCTCAAGTTTGATGTCATATGTTCTATCAGTTTTAACATTGATTGGTTTTTGAAAGATAGTGTAAAATATATTATTCTTTTTCATCTTTACATTTTCTATATTTTGTTCACTAGATTGTCTAGTGTGTTGGATCCTTGATCCAATGTTAGTCTTATATATGAATAATTATATATTAAAGATATTAATGGCACCTAATGTTACTATTGTGCCAAATTAAAGAGATCAAATGCTATTAAATTATGTTTGATAGTTATGTATCTAAAACTTGATGGGACCTTTAATGTATGTTCATTAAGGGGTAATTCTACTTTGTAATGGGTAAATGGAAATATCAAAGGAAGATTTCATCTGTTTATAAATCGGTTAGGTTTCCAAATCACAGTACATTGTTTACTATGATATCTCATCATCAATAAGAGATGGCGGAAATTTTTAAAGGTTTTTTCAGCATAGTACATGTTAGATGTGGAAGGCAAACCATTCTGCTCTCTCATCATCATGAATTCAAATATGCTTTCGCATTTAGGTATAATGATTAACGTGATTATATAATTGATAGTTTTTTCATCAAAAGTTTTAAGTTTGCTTCTAACAATAGGTATCAAAGCTTGGTTTATAATCTTGCATGCCATATCCCTATAGAACCCTTTTAATATAACCTTTTTGAGATAATCCAAGAATACATAGAGAAGAGCTCGACATATTTATGTGCCCATTGAAAAAGATGAATTACCAATATCTTTCATCCCAAAATTCTTAGCTAAAAATATCATGTTTCATGCAATAAATTTATATCGTTGCTAACAAGAAAATCATCAACATACAAAATAAAAAATATACGTACTCCCAAAAGACTTATGGTATATACCGTCATTAACTAAATTCACTTCAAAACAACACGAGGAAATCACATGGTGAAACTTGAAATACTACTATTGAGATGCTTGCTTAAGCCCATAGATGAATTTATTATATTTGCAAATCAAATCATTTGAATCTTTTGCAATAAAGTTAACTGGTTGCACTATGTAAATTGTCTCATCGATGTTACCATTGAGAAACACTATCTTTACCCCAATCTGATATAACACAAGATCGAAATGTGTCATTAATGCCATTATTGTCCAAAAGGAGTCTTCAAAAGAAATTGAAGAAAAAATTTCTCTATAGTCAATGTTCTTTTTTGTGTAAATATTTTTGCAAAAACATGAGCCTTGAACATTTTCTATCACCTTTCGAATCCCTCTTGATCTTAAATATCCATTTGCAACCAATAGGTTTCGCTCCTTTTAGAAATGAAACAAGATCTCACACATCGTTGTCCCTCATGGACCTAATTTTTTCCTTCATGGCACCAATTCACTTTTGAGAATTTGAACTTTCCATAGTTTGACAAAAGTTAACATGATCGTCTTTCGTCAATCCAATTTCGACCTCATGTGATTAGAGATATACAACATAGTCATTTGTTATTGCATTCTCATTTCTCTAGTGGATTTCCTTAATGACAGAGGTTCTTGAGGAGTAAGAGTTTATTCTTCTGAAACAACTTCTTGCATAGAATGTTCTGCATTGTCTTGATTTGTTGTGTCTTGAATAAAGTTAAAAAAAAGACCTTGAATAATGCCAATAACACATGTGGGAATATCAACATATTCCTCTCTAAGAAAAATTCTTTAATTATATCTCCCTTTCCCCAAGAACCGAGCATTTCCTGATTCAAAAATCGACTTAGGTACATATAAAACTTGTACCCCTAGATCTAGATCTAACAAAATAACAACTTATTGTTCTTAAGTCTAATTTCTTTTCATTTGGCCAATAAGGCCTTCCTCAATTGGACAATCCCAAACTTTTTGTCTGTCCAAAGTTCTTAAGGATTTTTTTGAGTTGCTTTTGTCGGTACCCTATTAAGGATCTAGGCTGCAATTTTAAGCACTTTTCCCCAAACTGATTTTGGAAAAATAGAAGGACTAATCATACTTCTTATCATGCCTTCAAGCGTTTTGTTTCACCTTTCAACAACATCATTCAAAGTGGGTGAACTCGACATAGTATACTGTGGGATGATACCACGTTCCTCTAGAAATTTAGAAAATGATCACAAAATTTGCTCACCTAAAGTGTCATATCTACCGCAATAATCACAACCACGGTCAAATCTAACAAAAAAAACTATTCTGTTGCGTTGGTTCTCAACTTCAGCCTTATAATTCTTGAACACATCTTAGTGACTTTTCCTTCTTATGAATGAGATAAATATAGTCATATCTTGAACATTATAAAGTATTGTTGACCATAATAACCAAATTTATCCAGAGCAAAAATAGAAATAAGTTTCGTCTAAAAACGGTACAAATGTTCTTTTATTCAATAAAGTTTAAAGATGGTAACAAAGTTACAGTAATAGTGTGCTGCATCATAATTCATCAAATAAAGTTCCCCTACTAGCTATGAGCTTAAAAGTTATTGTTCTGCTTTTCTCAAATACCATTAAAAAGACCTTTCCTATCATTGCCATGTCACTGCTATAGGACTTCTAACAGCATATTTTCCTGATACCCAAGTAATTGATCCAAAAGATGAACTTCCACTAACTGTTGTATTCTCATTTGAAACAAAACTCACCTTATAACTCAGTTTCTCACCAGTTTTTCTGAAACTAATATTCGTTGGTTCAACCCTGACAGATACTCCCTTTGGTTCTTCCACTTTCACTGCGTAAGAAATTTTTGGGTTCCCTACATTTGTAACTATCCTCTTGTATCTCACACTAGCATTTAGAGCACTAGTACCAAATAGCACAGCAAATGAGGGGTAGTTCAAGTCACCAGCCCGAAGAGCTGATTTTTTGGCGCATTTAAAATTACCTTTTGACAATAAAGCAATCTGGGAGGATGTGTATTTCAGGCTGCACAAGTAATTTAAGTAATCTTTGGTGGTGATGTCATAGACTAATCCTGGATCAGAAGCTCTTTCAGGGTTAACATGGCCTGAACCAAATGCAAAGGGGTCTGCAAATGCTGAATTTTTTGAACCATAGTCAGCAATTGCAGAACCTTTGTTGTTTGATATAGAAGCAGTAGTCATCAGAGCAGATTTGATGGCTGCAGGTGACCAACCGTTGTGCACAGATTTGATCAATGCTGCTATACCACTAACATGAGGACAGGACATTGAGGTACCTGAGACTATGTTAAATAGTGCACTTCTTTTGTCGCTCTTGAGCATGCTTGGACTCGTTGTGGGAGGCCAAGCAGCCAAGATGTTCACACCAGGTGCAGTAACATCTGGCTTGATCACATCTCCTCCTACTGCACTTGGTCCTCTGGAAGAAAATGCTGCCATAACCGGTGCAGGGTCTCCATATGCTGTCCCTAGGAAGGAAATTGAAGCTGTTGGTGCTTTTTCTGAGTGAATGTAGCTTCTAATTATTTTACTTGCTGAGGCCCCTAAAGATGTGCCTGGCAAAACATGAGGGTCAGCGAAAAGTTCTTCTCCCTGGTTTTCTGAGTTGAGTAGTATCATTCCTGCTCCACCTGCCATCTTCACTTCTTCTCCCTTTCCAGTTCTACTGTTTATTCCACGTTCGCAGGCAACTATTTTTCCTTTGACAAACTTTGGATCAAGTGAACCTTTGGTGCAATACTGTGCTGTCCTTTGTGCTTTCGAGGAATTTCCATATACAAGAGGCAATTGGTTTGTTTGCTTGCCCTTGTACAATGATGACCCTTTAAAAAACTTTCCATTTCCAAGCTTCACTTGAGTTGGAAAGCTCCTGTCAGTGTAGCTAGCAGCAACAGTCATGATCCACGGGGCAACATTTCCAACAGTGGAACTAGAGGGGCCTGAATTGCCGGCTGAGCAAGAAACAAAAACACCTTTTTGTGTTGCTCCAAATGAGGCTATGGCAATGCTATCGTTGTAATAAGGTTTGGCAATGCCACCTAATGAGAGTGATAACACATCAACACCATCAGCAACAGCTTTATCAATAGCTGCTAATATGTCAGAGTTAGCACAGCCTAAACGCCAACATACTTTATAAGCAGCTATTCTTGAGGTATACCTCATTCCAGTGGCTGAACCACTGGCCAAGCCGAAAAAGCTGGCATTATTCACCGTGTTTCCAGCTGCAGTTGAGGCTGTGTGTGATCCATGTCCTTGAGCATCTCTAGCAGAACGATAGTCCAGTGTTTCATTGATTCTTCCTGCAAATTTTTCATACCCTTGTAGAAAGACTCTTGCACCAACAAGCTTCTTGTTACAACTTGAGGCAGAGAAATTGGTGCCTGCTTCACAAGCTCCTTTCCACCGAGAAGGTACTTTGGACAAACCTGTGTCTTGGAAACTGACATGTTCAGGCCATATTCCTGTATCAAGGACTCCTATGATCACATCTGAAGCCAAGTTAGAAGCACTCCAAAGTCCTTTTCCCTCCTGTAGGCCAAGAAAATGTGGGCTGTACGTTGTGTGAAGGGTTAATAGTTCGTCAGGTATGGCTGCAACGAAGCCATCCACTTGGTTCAAGTACTCAAGCTGCTTATTTGAAAGTTGAGCAGCAAAACCAAAAAGGCTGGTTTCATAAACATAAAGGAGTTGAGGGGCTCTCTCTTCTTCTTCCAACGAAGCTTCAGAGATGAAATCAATGACTGATTTGAACCAAGGTTTTATGTTATCTTGGGAATGGACCGAGGCTTCGATCTTGGTCTTGTCCATGTGTACTATGTATGTCTGCTTCTCCATTACAGCTACTGATTTTACCACCATAAAGGCCAGGAAGAGTAGGAGTGCCCTGAAGATCATGTTGCCTACACAAAAGTGACACAAGACAAAAAAGAATGAACACTTTATATAATATTTTATCTAACAAAACAAGAGTAGTATACCATATTCAAACTTCTATGAACTCTTTATTCCTTATTGCATATTTTTTTGTTTGGCCTTTACAGACATGATTCTTAGCAATTGAAACATATTTCCTAGTCTAGAAACATTGATAACTTTCAGTAAAAGTTTCCCTGATTGTGTAAATCATACTTTATAAGTATACTATGCAAGGAACATTGTAAACCATACTACTCAAGTAAATGATACATAGCTAATTAGTGTTTACTCAAAAACTAGAGGCTATCAATAAATAGTGACATAGAGAATACAGGTAGAGGGCCAAACCTATGCTGTATTTAACACAAGAACACTAGAGAAAAAGATATGGGGAGTGAACAATGCCAGTAGCTGCTAACACTGAATCTTTAATAAGCACAAGAAGAAGCCAGTTCTGAAAAAGTGAAAAGCATTAAAATGTTGTGTTCATTGAATTGCAGTTCTGCAATGGCAATGAGTTTACCTTTTGTATTCTTATCTTCTACTTCACGACTGCACCATTTAAGTTCTTATATACTTATTGTGATGGGCAACAGGTCCAATCATGGGCCATTGTATATTAAATGGTACAAGTATCTTTCTCCATTCTGTTGTAAGTTATATTATTGACCATGATGGTTGTTTCCACTTTTAATTTTTTCATTATTTTATCCTCTTATGAGAATCTTTTTAATTTCAAATTTACATTTATAATTATGACATCATTTCTTAATTATAGAATATTGTGGTATCTTAGAGACAGTTCTAACAATGTTCATGTGGGCCAAAAACAATCTTATTTTACTTAAGTCAAATAGTAAGCTCTGCAATTGGAAATGGCTCTACCCCATCATTGTCTTGCCAAGAGAGGATGTTGACACAATAAACACCAGTTAATTAAGTTCTAGCTAACAATTTACATTATGTTGACTAACCAGATACACCTCAGATTGCAACAATGAGTAATATTCATAAAAAATTTCATCTCTTATTGTCAAGAAAGAAAGAAATAATATAATTAATTAAATAAAATGTATCATTTACATAATAACTATATATAATAACAATAACAAACATACTAATAAATTAAACAGAAAAAACAAAAATGGAAAACATGGTTATATATAATATCTAGAATACCTAAACACTAAATAACTAATTATATATAATACTTAATTATATTTTATTCTAATATCCCAAATTAGAGAATGACTATAGATGATTCTCAAATTGTCAATGAAACAATCGAAGGTGGTAATAAGAATAGTCTTGATTCTCAAATTGTCAATGAAACAATCGAAGGTGGTAATAAGAATAGTCTTTATGAATATATCAGTTATTTGATATTTAGTTCTGACATGAATAAAAGTCAGGAGTTTCTTTTCAACAAGTTCATAAATTAAGTAACAATAAATATTTATATGTTTGGACATCTCATTGGTAAGAGAAAAGGGATTAGAAACAATGTGCATGACAAATCTGTTGTCGTAAAAGAGTATAGGTGTGTATCAATTGAAACATCAAAATGTTTGAGTAATCTTTGTAGCCAAATTACTTCACTAGCCACTAAAGATAAAACACGGTATTTTGATTCTACTGAATACTTGGACATAGTAGTTTGTTTTACATATTTTCAAGCAATTAAAGAATCACTAAGAAAAAACACAAAAAATAGTGGTTGATTTTCTTGTGTTTAAACAACTTCCCTAGTATGCATCAACATATGTTGAAAGATGAAGTTTGTTCTTGGTCGTAAGAAAGAGACCTTGACTTGAAGTGAAATTCAGGTACTATAATAAGTGACGAACTGCAACTAAATGTGTGGTTAATAGATTTTGTATGTACCGATTAAACTTGTGAACAACAAAAAAGTAATGTTTGGTCTGGAAATAAATAAGTACACAAGTCTTCTAATAATATTCTATACAAAGAGGGATCTTAATAGGGTCTTCATCATTGAAGCTAAGTTTTAAATTGAGATCCATAGGTCATTAAGGATAAAAAGTAATAGAAATTTGATTGATAAAAGTTTTGTACTCATAGTCAGAAAAATAAGTTTTCTTCAAAATTTCCAATGCATACTTCCCCTCAGAAAATAACAATACCAATGTTTAATTGTGCTACCTCAATCCCTAAGAAATATTTGAGTTTGCTAAGATCTTTGGTCTGAAAGTGTTGATAAGGTGTTGTTTTACTTATAAGATGTCATGGTGATCACTGCTTGTAAGAACAATGTCATCAACATATACTACGAGATAAATGCACCCAATACTCAAGTGACGATAAAAACTAAATGATCCACTTCACTATGAGTCATACCAAATTGTTGAACAACTTTGCTAATTTTCTAAACAAAGCCCTATGAGACTGCTTGAGGCCATAAGGATTTGCGGAGACGACATACCAATCCAGAAGATTCCCTCCTGAGCAACAAAGTCGGGAGGTTGCTCCATATAAATTTCTTCCTGCAACTCCTCATTAAAAAAGATATTTTTGACATACAGTTGATACAAAAGCCATTGTTGAAGAGCAGTCATGGCACGAATAAGTGAACTGAGGCCGTCTTTGCTATTGGAAAAAAAGTATCACTATATAAACCAAAAATTTGGGTACAACCCTTAGCCACAATGCGAGCTTTGAGACAATCAATAGTACCATTAAAACCAACTTTTATAGCAAAAATCCACCTGCAACCAACAACAAATTTCTCAGAAGGTAAAGGAACAAGGTCTCGAGTTCCATTATTTTGAAGCACACTCATTTCATCAATCATGACCTGACGCCAACCAAGATGAGCTAAGGCTTCACCTACAGACTTTGGAATTGACACAGAAAAATATATGAAAGGCAGGCATAAAAATGTTGAGATAGTCGATGCTAGCTTAAAGCATTATAATGTGGGGAGGGATTACGGGTATAATGCATACCTTTACGGAGGGCAATGAAAATATTAGGTTTAACTATCGAAGCCGGAAGGGACGGGAGATCTGACAATATAAAAGAGTCATCATGTGGACGATGGAAGACTGACAACGATTGTAAACTTGGAAAGGTGGTGGAGGAGGAGAATCTTCAAGTATACTAGACATAACATAAGGATCAAAGACAACTGGAATATGTATTTGTTCATATGGAGACACATGTGGAGAAGATAAAGACTTACAATAAAAGAAGACTCAGTGAAGGTGACATCTGCAAAATTGAAATAATGATTAAGAGAGGGTGAAAAAATGTATATCCCTTTTTAGATCTGTTAAACCCTAAGAAAACACATTTGTGTGACCTAGCAGATAATTTATCAAGACCAGGACAAAAATTGTGAACAAAGCATGTATACCAAAAAAGTTTATGTGGTAAGGGATATAGAGGTTCATGAGGAATTAAAATAGAATTATAAATTTTATTCTCTAAAGCCAAAGATGTCATACGATTAATTAGATAACATGCACTAAGAAGTTGACTTTAAGTCTAACTCAACCTTATTAAACCAACTTATAAGGTGAGATTTGCACTCACTTATATACTATGAAATGTCCTTATCTCTAGTTGACGTTAGATCTCCAACACACTTCTTTACGCCGAGACCCCTAACTCGTGCGTGAGATTATATATTTATGGGTGATCCGATAGTGGGTGACACGATAGACCTAACAAACTCTTGCTATGATAGACTATAAATGACTCTAATACCATATTAAGAATGAAGAAAATAAATATAGGATTATGGGTGTTTATTTATAGATGAAAATAATAACAAAATCAATAACAGAATAATATAAACTATGGACTAAACCTGTTACATTCAATAGGTAACACAAAGGTTTTATTAGTGACACATCTCAGAAATTGAGAACATAATAAGGAATGAGTAACATGAGTACTAACACCAAAAAAAGAACTAAAACATTGAAAAATTGAATAACATCTAAAATAGACATAATCATATTACTAGGAGGATGATCCTGAGACATTAGAATTTCCATCCATGACATCCATGGTAGAAAATAAAAAATTATTGGAATAAATGTGTAAAAATAACTTATAATAATATATCAAGAGAGAAAGAAATACTATAAGTCATTAATCAAATGTATCATTTACAAAAACAAAATTGATAACTATATATAACATCAAACATATGTTGAAAAAAAAAAGGGAATAATTATTTATATATAGTATCTAGAAACTTAATAAAACTTAAAATAACTGATTATATATAATATTTATTGTACCTATATAGGCAAAAGAGGACCTAAATAATACTTGGAATTGATTGTACAATTGTTGATGTGTCGGCGATCTTCCTAACTCCTTCCTTCAAGTCTTCTTCCTCAAGAGTTGATGCTTGGTTGGGGTTGGAAAAAGGTACTCCGACGATCAAGTAAGTACTCTATGTAAAGAGTGTGTATAATAAAATTGATTAAAGCGTACCTTACTCCTCTACAAAGGGTTTATTTATAGAGTTGGTCATGAGTCCTTGTGATGGGTTAAATATCAGTTATTCACTGATGTGTGTCGTAATCCTTGATTTATAGGGAGATATATTGGTATACAGGGTATGTTGGTATATATGAAGAATATCTTTAATATCTTTCGGTTAATCAGTATTTAGCTGATTTCTCATATATAATCTCCGCATAATTCGGGACATGAATATGGCTCATAAAAGACTCTCATAATTGTCATTGTTGTCATTTATTAAGTGTCTTGAAATATGTCATGACACGGTCGGTCAGTCACCGAGACTGAGACTGACTCGTTTGGTATCGAACGGTAAATTTATAATATCTAATTATATTCTAATACTTATTTTTGGCACGAATTTCTAATTGACAGATATTTTAGGATTTAAAATCTATGCTTCTAAGTATTTTCAGTTTATTATCCTCTTTATCAATTATATTTTGTTTGCTTTAGCTTAAATATCATATGAAGTTCCTTATATTTTGTTATTGGAATTTCACCTAGATAACCTATGGTTATAACTTGAGTTACCAAAGTGAAACTTAACTCCCTAACTCAGATTGAATTACATATAATAAACTGTATCTAAATTTAATATTTCATCTTAATAATACACTTGCACTCCTAATGCCACACTAAAACTAGTGTGCTTCAAACTGATCCATTATTCTGTGTATCTAAACTCAGATACATTAATCTTACACTTCATCTTAATACACTTGCACAGCTAATAGTGTGCTTCAAACTGATCCTTTATTCAGTGTATGAAGGTGAAAAAGGAGTTGATTTGATGGCATTATGCTTGCCCATTTAGTTCAATATTTGTAGTGGAATCTTATCAGATACACAAGGATGGTGAGTCTGAAATTTCATTAGGAGATTTCTAAGTGGGTTGACAACACTTTTCATCAGCACGCTCATGTTACAACTGTTTACTATTATTGTTTGCAGTTCTAGCTTTCTGAATAAGGGAATTAGTACGTGTCAGCTAAGCAAGAACCGAAGACTTTTTTAGGGACCACAGCTTTAGTGCTAGGTAAGCCTTGGAATGTGCTTATCAATCATATGCACTCATTGATGTAAGAACTTTAAGAGCTACAGATCCAAGGAGTTTTCCTTAGTTAGTGTTCTTCAACGTGTATCACGATCACCTTAAAACATATCTGTAAAATGTATAGCACTGGTGCATATACGGTGAAGTGGGTGTTTAGTGTGGAGTTTGAATCCCAAATATATTAAGAGAAGTATAATTCAATTTTATAAAACCAATTTATAAAAGGAGGTTTATATTCACTTATATATTATTAGTTTAATCAGTTCAACCAAATTTCGATAAGATAAACTTTATATAACTTTGATAGTGAGAATGTGAATTTTAAATCTAATTTAATTTTATAAAATCATCTTATAAGATAATATTTACACTAAATTATTATATATTATAAAATATTTTTATTTATAATTCACTTAGGATCTCAAATATTTACTACTTTAAATAATTTTTGTTTATTTGATATCACCTGTGTTAGTTCTATGCTTACAGTATTGTGATCATTAACATGTTGACATAAGAGTCTCAATTCTTCCTTTGAGTCAAATTTAAGGCATTCCTCACTCATTCATTCATATGGCAAATGAGGAGAGTGTTAATTGTACTAAGAAATTTGTGAATCAATTAACAAATTTTTTTTTTCTATGCTTGAGCCAATCTGAGAAGTTTTATTTACATGTATTCTAATTTTTATCTTAATACCTTATCAAATTTTTTAGAATTGTTTTTGAATTTGTTCACTACTCATCTTTAATCTGTGTTATAAATTTGGTGGAGAATCTCTAAAAAATTTCAAATAATATTTAATCGTTTGGGAAAAGTGTGATTTACTTTTTAAAAGTCAAAGTTTCTTAATAAAATAATACTATAATGGTTGTTATCATATCATTTCTTATTAGAAAATCAATAAATATAAACAAATTTTAAAAAAAAAAAATAAGTAATTACTTCATTAAATTAAATATTATTTATAAAGTAAAAAATTATTAGTTATCTAAAATAGTTTTATTATTATCACAAATTTATAAACTATTCCAAATTAAGTTTATAAACTTTTATTATTAATATAAACTATTTTAAATATTAATAATTTTTAATTTATAAAATAATATTTAATTTAATTAATATAGTAATTAATTATTTTTGTTTAATAATGTAATATAGTAATTAATTTTTTTTAAATTATTTTTTAATACGTTTTTAGTAGTGATAGTTAGGATAATGTTTACCATATTATCATGTAAAAACGGAAAAGAAACAAAATAAAATGCTGCAAGAACGACAATAATGAAAAGACTTATTAAATAAATCACCAATAGCTAACATAAAAATAACTGAAAATATTATGATACATTTTATTAATTCTTAAAATTCAGGAAATTATAAATGTTAATAGTTTTCAATAGTTAATCTAACTCCTTAAATTTAACCACTTACTTTTACTTTTATTATAGACTAATTTAATTGACGGATTACATTTTATGAAACTTATTTTTAAAAATATACCCAGTAAAACATACTAATTCTACAGTGTTGCAAGCTTTTAGGAACTAAAATATAGATTATCATAAACATAACACATTTGATAAATAAAAATAATAGATTAATATTACAATATAGCGATATCATATATAAAATACTAATATTATATGTTCTAATTTTTTAATTGTTTTTTAAGTACTTAAAAATGAAAATAAATAGTTAATATCACTATAATAATTAAAAATATAAAATAATTTATAATTCAAATAGATTAGTAAAGAGAATAAATAAAATAGTATTATGAATTTTTTAAAAAAAATCCCAAAAATAGTATATTTTAAAATTTTCAATATTAAATAGTTTCTTAATTACAAGTTTTTCAAATATTTATTTATAACATAGTAAATTAGTAAGAAAAATATTAATTATTAAAAAATAGTTCAAAATTTAATTTTATATATTTATATTTTTTTATTTATATATATGAAATTTAATTTATTTTTAAAAAGATTAGTTTTTTAAAACTTATACTTTTGGTGCACTCATTTAAATCGAATTTTTTTATTTGAATTAATATTTTAGTGTGTAATTTTATTTGAATTGTATTCTAAATTTGTTTTATTTGAGTTTGTATTTGAAAGATTTGTTTCTAAATATTTTTAAATAATTTTATTTAAAACTAAAAATGATAAAAAAATAAAAAATATTCACAGATATTCATGGGTATTTGCAAATGTAAAACAATATGTGATATTTCTTCGTGGATACCCAGCAAACAGTGGGACAAGTATTGAAATAATTTTTTTTAAACGGGACGGAACTTTTATTAAAATTTTGTCCACTCAATCTAGTATGCAAATAATGTTGATTGTTTTATAATTTTAATTATTTGGTTTTAATTTATATATTTAAAAATGAAGTATTTCAATATTAATTATAACATATTTTTTGTCTATTTTAATTGAAAATTTATTGTGTTGACAGTACAATTCATATAAAAAATTGTATGGTTTTAATAATTTTGGTTCACACATTTTATTTTGAAGAGGAAAAAAATTATATTGAAACACAAAAACATACCAAAAACTTGTTCACCCTTATTTGCATTTGGGAACAAAGTTATCATAACCATTTCAATGTAAATTGCCATCTCAAACCATAAGCTCATGTCTCTATATTATTAAATTTTATTCCATGAACATGACACTTAATTTTATCAAGTTAAGTTATTTAATACAAATATCAATTTAATATTGAATAAATTATAAATAAATTTAAACAATAAAATCACATAATTTCACTGTTGAACTTGAAATAAATTAAGTTTTAATTGCCTATGTTAACAAAATTATAAAAAATTGTATTATAAATTAACGGACTAAAATTGTCTATTTTTATTGTAGGATCAAGATCAATAATTTAAAATCATAAATAAGTTTACGTGCATTCCAAAAATTAATTACCCATAATTTAAATCTATTAGTCTCTACAAACTTTATATTAAATTAAAAAATATATGTAACCTTAGTAATAATAAAAACACTCACTAAAAATATCATGTTTAGAAAACTCAGTAACAACTCAGAGACACAAAAACAATATGACTAAGATATAAAAGTACGACGATTTTTAAAATCATAAAAATCATAGGACATGATAAATCACTATATAAACCATTCATGTTTGTCCCATAATTGAAGTTTTAAGCAATCCTCTCATTAATACATACATGCTACATGACAAAATGTGAATTATCATAGTGATATCTTAAAGAACACTTTCTATCATTAGTTGAAATTTCTATATTAGGTGAGACTCACCCTCTTTATTTAATACAAATACTTGTGATTTCAATCCGTGTATAAAGTGTCTTAGAAAGTGTTTTTTAGGGTTCTTCATCTATTAAAGATTATAAAGTAAATATAAGAAACTGCATCAAATATCAAAGGAAGTTAAAGCAAAGAGATTTCATACTTCATCAATTCTAGCAGAAGGAGAAAACATTCTTAATACCAAAAGGGAAAATAACAACATACATGAATACATGACATTGGAAAGATTTTGTGGCTTTTTGTTGCAATAGATATGGAAATACACTTTTAGAAAGAGCTATAGAGATATCTAACATGAATTTGAGGCAAAAAAATATTCTTATTTTTTAGTTTGATGACTTTATCTCACATTTTGGAGCAATTGTGAAGACCCATCTAAGTTGAGTAAAGGACTCTAGTAATACCCAACCAATATTCAATCCTACTACCCAACACTCATTTTGGTCCTATTTACAGCAGAAAAACAAAATCTCCTAACCACATCAAATAAGAAAAACACAGAAAAATTCAAATCAAAATTAAACCAACCAAAACAATAAAAAAAAACAACTTTTCAGAAGGTGTAGCCCACATAACAACATCAATAGCAATAATTTCCTGTGGGCAGTCCAACTATAATGGATTGAGAAACTGACAAAGGTGATAAAAGTTAGTCTTCGAAGCAAATTGAATTGTAACCTGAACTTGCATTCACAGTTTTTTCTATACAATAGAAACAAAAATAACCATACATTAATGAAATCTTAAAAATATATTTACATATTTAAATATGTGTAAACAATAACAATTATCATCCTTAATACCAGCAGAAGTAAGAGTGACAGAAGATACTTAAAATTTCAAAAGACAAAGATCTAGCGGTTAAAAGAATCTTTAGTCCATCATAAGTCGGTATATGATTTTTCAAAATCGTTTTAAAATATTCTTGGATTTGCAAGCCATAACTTCCTGATGTGTTGTAGATGGACAAACATCTTACCTTATAAAATGTATGAACTTTAACTAATTTTAAAACTGAAATATATTTTCGAAGTTGAAATTTTAAATTTTGAAATTGGAATGAATGTGTGGTGCAAATCTCACTAATTGTCCTCCTCAAAGTTCATATCTTTTCTCTTACTGTGATTATTAAAGTCAAACAACAGTCACAATACCAAATGTAATGTATATCTTTGACAACATATCAGAGTGGTAAGAGTAGGTAGTATGCAAAATAGTGCTTCACAAAGAGGGAAGTGTTGTACATTTTAAGATATAAAAAACAACTTTAAACTGCAATGTAACACAATTTGGGAAACCTTGAAACACCCTATTGTACAACACCACGATAGCATGTTTAGGTACGATAAGATTGAAAAGCTTTGTGAGTGTTAGAAGCTTGGTGAATGACACAGAGGAGGAAGAGAAAGGTAATTTTGAGAGACACGGATGTGGTGTGTGGTGTGCGGTATGACTATGGGAGAGGAAGATGAAGATAATTCTGAGAGAGATAGGATATATAGAAAGTGCTAGAGGAGTATGAGTGAGAGAGACAGAAATGGGACACAAGTATGAGTGAGAAAAAGGAAACATAATGTATAAGTGAGAGATGATATAGGCACGAGATTTTTTTTTTTGCTTTTGAAAGTAGGGACGGTTAGAATTATAGGGCTAAAACAAGAGGGGTGAATTGTTTTTGAAAGATTTTCGCAAGTATTGAAGATAGAGTGAAAGACTATGAAGAATTAATCAATGAAAAATCTGTCCAGCCAAATATAAAATTGTTTTTAAGCTTGATGCAGAAAATCAACCAGTTGTTTTTATGAAACAGTCGGTTGTTTTTATGAGCACTTTATAAAAACAAAGTTAAAGCAGTTTAAAAGAGTGTAAGGATAGAGAGATTCACACAAAATGTTTATATTGGTTCACTCAACACCTGAGCTACATCTAGTCCTCAAAAACCACTGAGAATTCACTATGTAATCAACCCTAGATTACAAGCTACACACACCAAGAGTGATGATCTTGAACCTCTCAAGAACACACACCACTCCTTTTCAAAAACCACAATAAGAATGTTGATCTTGATCCCCTCAAGAACACACAACACTTCTTGTCAACACCAGTACATAAATACAATTATCAAGAAAGAATGAAATAGAATACACCTGGGTAAATCTCAAGATCAAAGTTCAAAATACAAGACCCAATCCTATTCCACACTTGAGATGATCCAAAAGCTCTTTGAAAACTTGAAAACTGTTTTTGATTGATCTCTCTCACTTAGTTAATGCATAGGAGTGTAAAACCACCTTTTTATCTTTCAATCAAATGGTTAAAATAGTTACAACTAAAAACCAGAAGTTGTTGGAATCATTTAAAACAGAAAAACCACTTAACAAAATTCTATTAAGGATTTCAGAAAAACAATCGATTGATTTTTCGAAATAACCGATATTTTTGTTTGACAGCATTAAAATTCACTAAGTGTCAAACAACTTGTTGTTTCGAAATTTCAACCTGTTGAAATTTGTTTGACAGCAAAGGCAAAAACAAAGTTTTTCCAAATCATTTTAAAATCCACTAAGTGTCAAACAACCTGTTGTTTCGAAATTTCAACCTGTTGAAATTTCACTTCCTTTTAGAAAACCCATCTTTTCACTGTTAAATATTCAAATGAACTTGGATGATCTTAAGGAGTGAATTAACAAGTTTCAAACAACTAGACACACACACAACAACAGTAAGGTCTTCAAGCTTTCCACTTGCATTTCGAGACATCAAAACATCTTGTTCAACAAGGACATGCGACATATGATAAATGTGCCACATGTAGGTCACAGAGGAGGCTACATCGCATGTATAAAATGTGCCACATTTTTGTTTGTAGATATTGGCAATTTTTTTTTTCATTTTTTTTATTTGTTTTTTCCAAATTTTCTTTGAATGACACATGGCAAAAGTTTCCATTTGTACTCCCTAAATTGTATATATTTATAGATAACAACAATTCAATTACCAAACCACAACATTGACATATAAATGACACATGGATCTATACATAAAAGATATTCAACAAGCGAAATATCAACTAATGTCTTCCAAAAAAACTGTATTAAGTATGTCTTACTATAGACTAACATTTGATCCAATCCAATACTTAGATTTACAAGCAAATCCAAGAATCACAATACCAGGGTAAGTTCAATTAATAAAATTCATGTTGTGTATCTACATATGTCACGGTGTGCAAGAATTACCCCTTAGCTTCTCACCACCTATTGTATTAGTCTATATGATCTAGATTATCAATGAAGTAAGGAGATCTCTGTTCAATCATAGGTGTCAATACTTAATACACAAACCATACAATAATTCACATACTCTCTTACGTAGCCAACTCACCCAACAAATTAAGCACATAAATTCACCCAATCAACATGATGCTTGCCCAACCAAAGCCATCAACACAACCAATAAACTTTTAGTCATCCAACAAGCAAACTATTAACCCAATGACTACAACAGGAGGAGTTTTTCATAAAAGACCTATCGCGCAACGAACAAAGCTCTTAGGTTTTCAATTAAATGAATTTTGCTTAATGAGCAAACCGTTGAGAGTTTTTATTTAAGCAACTTGCCCAATGAATTTGGATTTCCCACGACCAAAGCTCAAGCCAAAATGGAGTAAAAATTTGGCTTGCTCTCGGGTTTATTTTTGCTTAAGTGAAATTCTCGCTCAAGCGAAATAGTACTGGAACTAGACATGTTAATTTCTCTCAAACGAAGAAATGTTTGTTCAAGCGATGCCATTTTTTTCTCAAGCTAAATTATTTTTGCTCAAGCTAAAAAAAATTAAACTTTGAAATTTTCTTTTGAAAGACTGTTTGATAATTATTTATTGTTTTAATTAAAACTTATGTAAATTTATTTATATATGCAGTTGAAACAATTAGTTTATGTGATTTTCTTTGATATCTTTGGATTGTTTAAAAATATAAACTTTTGTGTGACTGAATTGTGTACTGATGTGTGATATGAAATATGAATGATGTGAAATATGACCGAAAAATAGTATTTTTCAGAAAAAGAAATATTGTGTTAAGAGTGTTAAGATGTGTATTGACTAGGGATTCATCTAGAAGGAGGTATCATAACTCCACTAGTATATTGAAATCATATAGATGAATAATATTAAATGTTGAGAGTCGAAGAAGGTTCATATTGTAGGTACAATTGACTCCGGAAGAGAGGGTTGAATGGAGTCTGAACTCAATTTTCCTTTTCTCAAACACGATAAAACACAAGTTATAAGAGGTAAGGTAATAACATCCTCTTCCTCCGAATTGGTTTAACCACCAAAGCATCAATGTATAAGCTCAATATGGGCGTTAGAATTTCACAAAGACAATGTGCCAATTAATTGCAATAATTTTTTCAAATTCACTGCTCAATTCAAATTTTTGGAGACAATTATTTTGCAGAATGTCCGTTTTTCATTTGTCATTTTTTACTATTTTGAATTTTGAGGTAATTATTGTTTTCACTTTTTCTTAACACATCAAAGTATTCAATACCAGAGTTTCATATTTTTTTACCAACAACTCAAATTATGATAAACTTTTTCAACCAACATAGAATTTTGAAAAATAGAAGAAAGCTATTTGAATTTAAAAATAGAATTGAAAATTTGAGACATAATAGAATTTAGTGAAATTGGAACTTGTATGGAACTAACAATAGTATAGAACTCAATTATGCAAAAAAAATAAAATGAACCAAAGCTCAAATACATTTAGAATTAAGACTCAAATTAAAACAAACAACAAAAATAAATTAAAAAAGGTAATACACGAATTTAATGACAATATAGGAAGGACATGACTAGACATTACTTGAACTTGATTTCAAAATGAAAATGACTCAAATTAAAATGACTTATACCGAATAAAAATGGAATAAAACTCAAACAAAACTAAAAGCAACACGATATATTCCATAAAAATCATACAAAAATTAAAATGGATGGTTTAAGAACACAAATCATTTGAACCAAATAGAATTAGCACAAACATCATTAGACGGTTAAGAAAATGGAATTGAAATAATAAGACACTCAAGAACATCAATTAACACACAAAATTAAGAGAAGAAAATATTTAGCTCTTGAAGAACCAAAGCTCTAGATACCAAATGATAACATCCTCTTCATTGGTTTTCTTTGGAATTTGGTGAGAGTTTGATAAGCTTAACGGAAGTAGTGAGTCAAGGAGAGCTCCATTGGAGCCATGAATTCCTTGTAGTTGCAGTGAGGCGTGTGGAGAGTGATAGGTTAAGTCATATCACTTGGAAAAGATGAAAGAAGAGACCAAAGGTGTCTATCCTAGAGAGGCTAGACAAGAGAGTGCTTAGGCTTGCAATTTGAAAACATAACACTCGTATATCTGATCTATCTTTTCAAGAGCCAAGCAGTCCAATTTATAGATTAGAGGTTCGACCATTTTCAAGCAAAAAGAGTGGGAAACTCAAATGTAAAAATGTTTGAATTAGGCGCCTAAACTTAAGTCACAAGGCATGCATGATCAAATGTGCACCATGACCTAATTAGGTTGAATGATCGACCTAGGGTTTAATGTGAGTTATAATTAAGCCCAATTATACCCTGGGTAGTTTTATGAACCTAACCGTAACCCTAATTTAGGGTGTTTTGTGGTGGTGGACACTTTATTTTCTCCAATTACATTGGAGTCTGATGGGTTCAAGTGCGTCATTAAGGTAGGTGTTTTATATCTCTATGGTTGTTTTTGGGATCTCAATCACAACAATGCGTGGATGTCTCCACTAATTTCTGGACGCTTACTCTGGTTATAACCAGATAAGCATGCACCCGCAAGACAAGGAGAAGACGGCCTTCATGACGGCCGACGCCAACTACTACTACTACGAGGTCATGCCGTTCGGCCTCAAGAACGCCGGGGCGACCTACCAGCGTCTCATGGACAAAATTTTCAAGGGTCTGATAGGCCGGGCAGTAGAAGTCTATGTGGACGACATAGTCGTGAAGTCCGACTCGTTCGAGCAACATCTGAAGGATCTGGACGAGGTCTTCAAGGCTCTAAGGGGAGTCAACATGAAACTCAACCCCGAAAAATGT
>Ga0123342_1003573_pt1 | contig 24826 bp, 14 predicted proteins | sample Turbeawhitnodule_FD_89960 | JGI IMG/M metagenome (GOLD analysis project Ga0123342, IMG submission 89960) | Root nodule microbial communities of legume samples collected from Mexico - Turtle bean Mexico white nodule | ecosystem: Host-associated > Plants > Roots > Nodule | place: Mexico: Nepantla... | reverse complement strand
CCTTGGAGTGGTGGAGGATTTTAACAAAATCCAATTCTACAAGAGTTGCTTGAAGAATCAACATACTCAAGTAAGTACATGCTCGGTTGGAGGTCTAAAGCTTGATGAGAGATTGCTTGCTCTCATTGTAACTTGAATTCTAACTCCAAGGGAGAGTAATCATTCTCTTCTAACTGAAGAAGATTTGGTATATATCTTCTGCATCACCAAGAAAATCAAAATCAATTTGATCCATATCATCAAAGAACACATGCAAAAAGCCATGAGGTTAGGTGATTATCATTATCCATATGTTGTTTTGATATCTAAATTTATACTCTATTTTGAAGTTAACCTTGAAGATGAAACTTTTGAGTTGGTCAAGTCAACTCAAGAGTTGAACAATGGATCACTCAACAAGATGGGTTTTACCAAAGTAGGTGAAAAATGGATTAGTAAGGATGGTGATCATGGTGCTTCATCTAGTGGTGTTGCTAATCTTGAACAAGATGAACCTGCTGATATGGATGTTCAACATGAAGATCCACCTGATGATTATCAAGATGCTGGACCTAGTGCTGGTGCTAGAGATCAGGAAGATGGAATACCAACCATGTCTTCTTTTGAAAGATACATGATCAATAGGCTTGATACTTTTGAGGTGTTCAAGGTCATTTTCTTGGTTGTTGTGTAAGTGATCAAGGTGTGATTGCTTAATGGATTTCCTCAGGGTTTCTGAGAAGACTAGATGTAGCTCTGGGTTTGGAGTGAACCAGTATAAACAATTGTGTACAATCTCTCTATCTCTAACTCTTTAAATTGAGTTTTATTTTGTTGTTTGCTGGTATAAACAACCGATTGTTTCTGCGAAACAACCGATTGTTTTTCTGGTACTGCAGCTTTTGCTTGCTATTTTGGCGAACTGAATTTCTGAATCAATTGTTTCTTGAGATAATTTCATTCTTGTTTTAAAAGTTTACGAAAATCCTCTTTAAATAATTCACCCCCCCTCTAGTTTAAAGCCATCTATTCTAACAAGGTTGTTCAATAACATAAACAAGTATATCCTAATGAACTCGAGGGAAAAAAGGTACCTTAGGAGCTTTGTTCAACCAAAGAATCATCTAAGACCCCATATAATTATATAATATTTTATATTATGTTGTAGAAATAGCTAAAAATATGTTTGAGAAGAAATTATCTTACAATTTTTTCTAAGACTATCTGTGATTGCTCATAACTATATCCACTCGACTTTTTTATGCGGGTTTGCTTCCATTTCTAGTGGCAGATAGGTGGTGATGGAGGTTGACTTACCCCCTGTTTCCTCAAAAGTTGTAGCAGATTGTGCTTTCTCCTTCTCCTTTATCATAGCTTATTCAAGCTTACGATAACCCCCATGAGACAACAAGTGCGGGGTAACATTATGTGCGTGAATAACCCTAACTTTTGCCCTAACACCTTATCACAAATGGAACAAACAAAGTGAATCACTTGATAATGAATTTATTTATGATCTTTAATTTGAAAGAATAAATAATTGTACTAACCTTCCACTGCTTAGCCTCACAACTTTCAACAAATAAATGTCAAGTTTCTTCATCAATGTTGGCATAACTTGAACAAGGATTTTGACCTTTTTTTTTCCAAAAATGTATGTCGACACTTCGACTTAAATTGACATAATTTAATGGCGACCAAAGAAGGAACCTTTGATTTCAAGGTTTCTACATTAGGGATCTAAAAATGCATCTACAAGAGAATACTATGAACTATTAATTACAATTTAACATAAAAAATCAAATATATGAAAACAATAATACTATATAATACATTACCAAGATATCTTGCCATATCATGGTCTATTCGACTTCAGACACATGATCCAATGAAGGTACACAAATGTAGATCTTCTCATGTGTTAAAACTCCAAGATAGCTCCCGAGGCGCAACCAAGAATGCAGCGCTGCAACTATTACGAGTTTGGAAAAGCTATGAAAGTATTGGAGGAAGCAATGTCAGCTAACAATGCAGTCTTGAGGTGTAGCAAGTAATAAAGAAAGCAAGGAGTAGGGAAGCAAGGGAACATAGAAGAAAAGAGAGTTTCGAAAGAGAAGAACACACAAGTGAAGTGTGTAGGGGTGAAGACTTTCTAAACAAGCTTATAGACCTAAATTATTAGGTGAAAATTGTCATTTATTTAAAAAATTAAACTTTAGACTACATTTTCCACTAAAATTTATTGTTTATACCAAATATTTAGGCGACGATTTTGCTTAATAACCATCTTCTATTTTTATTTTGCATATAGACAACAATTTTCATATTAACCGTCATCTATATATTCAAATTAATTTCAAAACTATCACTTTGACGACTCATATCTCCATATGCTATTGTGAAACAATTGTTTTACACTAATGTATACAATTAATGAAATAAGCAAAGAAAACACATGTTTAAGTTATTGAGTCTGTTTAAAAAAAAATAACCAGAGTCAAGTTCCTAATCCATTTTAAATCAATTCATTTAATGATAATAACTCACTTTAACTTTCGTAATATTATATATATATATATATATATATATATATTATTTAAACTACGTGTCACACCTACTTACTAACATGAAAGCATTTCATGTAGTTTTATTACACATATTTTGTATAAATGGAACTTAAATAAAATGTATACATAAATAAACTATTTGATACACATTTAGAAAAAAAAAAAATAAACTAAATAAATGAATCATTTTATGAAGTAAATCTATTAGAAGTGGTCATGAATTCGTATGAATTAAGTTTAGCTGAAGGTAAAATAAGAACTAATTGATTTTTTTTGTTTGAATTTAAAAAAATAATTAAAGTAAATTAATTTGGTTAAAAATGAGTTAATTTGATTATAATCGAGTTCACTGTTATGCAAATATGAAATTTTTTATTTCAGAAAAAGAAAACATATAATATTTTTTGTCAAACTATTCCTCCATAATATAGTTATATGAAATTTTTTATTTTGAAAAAAGAAAACATATATATATTTTTTTGTCAAAACTAATATAAAATATTTTTTATTACATTTTCTATTATTTAAGTTATCTTAAAAAGCTTTATTAAGAGTTCGTGATCTACTTTAAAACTATTTAAGTTACTACAACAAAATAATTAAATAACAATTATAAGTAAAGATAAAAAATAATTAATTATTATATTGATTAAATTATATATTATTTTAGAAATTAAATTTTTTAAAATATTTATATTAATTTCTATTATTAATAAAAATTTATAAAATAATTTTTAAATTAGTATCTAAATTAGCTACCTACTAAAGTTTTAGTTATTAATATAAACTAATTTAAAATACAAATAGTTATAGTTAACACTTTTGACTAATGATTAAATAAAATTTAAAAACTACTTTATAAATTTTTATTAATAATAGAAATTATTTTAAATATCAATAATTATTTTTATATATAAAATAATCTCTAATTTAGTCAATATAATAACTAATTATATTTTATTTTTAAATTTAATTATTATTTAATAATTCTTTTATAATGAATCACGTTAATATCTAATTAATTTAATTCAAAAAAAAATTAAAACGTTTTAGAAACTTCTATACAAATGCCTATCTCTATCTATTAATTTATTTCAATTACCGCAACTGCCTCCTTAGGAGTTAGGTAAAAGTACTATCAATATTTTATTACTTTTTGCAATGGTTAAATTCAAATAAGCATAAACATAAGTAACATATATTAATAGATTAAATTTTTATATATTTTTATAAATTGTCATAAAATAACAGAAATATGAAAACTTATATATACAACTAAATTTATATCCGGTAATCGAAATAGAAAATTGATTATAGTCAATTTTTATGTAAACTAGCGCGAACATAGGTGCGATTGTATATTCACAGTGATAAAATACTAAAAATTCAAAAATTAAAATTAGAAATTAACAACCGTTTGTAAAAATTGAAGAAATGAAAATATATTTTAGAAAATAAAATTAAAAAAAATATTCTATATTTAAAACTGCTTAGGATAACTATTTTAATATGTTTTAGAAAAAAATATAAAATTAACAATAATAAAATTAAATATTGATATAAGGATAAAATAGAAAAAAAATTGAAAGCAAGTTAAAGAAAGGAATCCAAGTATAAATTATAATCATAGTTGATATAAAATATTTTTCTTTTTAAATCTTTTGTTTACTTTATTTATTTCCATTTATGCATACAATTAAAAAAAAAAACATATAATAATATATAATTTCTCGGTTGACTTATTATACAAACATTAAATATACAAATATTGGAAAAAAACTCGTATAAAAGGCAACAATACAAAGCACTCATAAAATGCATCAATGCTATGACAACTTCCAAGCTATATCATGAACAATTTAAAAAAAAACTATAGAAACCTATAATATGTATAATCAACATGTTCAAAATATTGCACTGATAGGAAACTCAACATCTCCAACTTGAAATTGAATATTGTCAATGATGAAAGTTGAACTAGATAGTGTTATGAAAACAATAAATGTAAGTATTCGTTTAACCAACCCAGGACATCAATAACATTTAATGATAGAAAGTTTACGAGCAACTAACCTATGTGATGAAATGTATTACAATACTTTGAAAAAGACATAATTATTATTGGCTTTGAGTTATGATATAATAAAATGCTATTTTGAAGATTTATGATTATTAATAGAAATTAATTTTAGATACCAAAATAATTAGTTACTATATTGATTAAATTATAAATTATGTTTTTAAATTAAAAAAAAATTATTAATATTTATAATAGTTTCTATTATCAATAAAAATTTATAAAGTAATTTCTAAATTGGTATCTACAAATATTTTAGCTACTAACTACTTTATATTCTAGCCTAGTCTCAATTAGTATTTTAGAGGCTAATTTAGAATCTAAAATATTAGTAGCTAAAATCTTGGTAGCTAATTTAGATATCAAATTAGAAACTATTTTGATAAATTTGTATTAATAATAGAAACCACTTTATATACCAATAATTTTAGTCTCTAAAATAGTATCTAAGTTAGTTAATATATTGTGTAACATTCCTATTTTATTACATTTAATAACCATAATCTGCATGAATATCAAAATAAATATATAAACATATACATACATATATATAAACATATAAATACATACACACACATATATATATATATATATATATATATATATATATATATAACTCCTTCATTCAGTGTTTCAAATATATATCCCTCTTCATAGGGATTTTAAATAATTACATAAGATTAAAACAAAAATATTCAAAAGAAGATAAACATTTGCATCCTTCAGCTACTCACTGAGAAGCTCTAACACTTATAATATCATCTTCTCCCATCTAAATACAAGATCATTATAAATTAAAGAAAATAGATCCAATGCAAATAACACGATAAGCTAGCTATTTTTAAAAATTATAATATAAATATAATTTTAAATATCATAAAGTCATCAATTCTCATCCATTTTCTCAAAACCATCAAGTGTCTATCATAATTCATAATTTATCTTTCTCATGTGAAACTTGTAGTGACTCACAAGACATAAACACTTGACTCTACTTTCGAAAGACTCGTGCATTGACTTAGATTCAAAGATATGCACATGTCATACTATCTTATTGTAAAATCCACACAACTATGCACATAATAATCTCAATATTATATCTCCTAGTATGAGAGAGTTAACTCATATAAAATGTCACGTTAGTTATCTTTCAAACAACTTACTCATTCTTATGAACCTCCTTCGACTCTCACCACTTGAATAACTTCATCTATATGATTTCATTATATCACCAGAGTCAGGATACATCCTTCTAAACGAATCCCTAGTCAATGCACATCCTAAACAATCTTAACATGGTATTTTCTTTCTTGAAAATACTATGTGATTAAGATTCATATTCCACATCTCACAATATCCAAAATCACATGATTAAATCATACCAAAGCTTAGAATTTCAAAACACACAAAAAATCATCCAAGAATTACACAAATATCTAACTAAAGGATTTTTCAATTAAATATGCATAATATAAAATTTTACATAAGTTATAATTAAAAACTATAAAACAAAAATAAACCAACTTTTTAAAAGCAAAAATAAAAACATTCAGTTTTTAGTTTTTTTTTTCTTTTTTACTGGCTTGAGCGAGAACGAGTCTCACCTAAGTGAAAATCCTCTCGCTTGAGCGATAACACACACACACGTCATAGTAAACAACCAATCCTGTAAACAAAACTTGGAACTGGTGATCACGTGACCCCCACATTCAGATCTTCAAACTTAAGGTTCTATTTGAAATTAAAACTAGCTTCCCTTATCTGAGCTTGAGCAGGTGCTCACTAAGAGTTCCAAACCTACCAAAAGCTAAAGGTAGCTTAACCTGCACCACAAAGTCCTGATAAAAAAACTCTAACTACATCACTGGAACCCTAAGCTAACAAGAACTAATCCTAAAGATAGAAACCTCACATGCAACAACATCTACCAAGACAAACTTAACATTTTAAAAACTAACTTAAACGAACTTACTCTATCTAAAACTCTGATTGGGCAGTCTCGTAGTATTCGTTGTTAGGAATCCAATGGCGGACTCTAATCATCATTCTAATGATAGAAATGTTCAGAAAGTTAGATAAAAGTCAGAGGAAGGAAAAACAAAAAGTTTAGAGAGATGGTAGTTCTTTTATAAGGAAACCTAAATAACTAATTTTTCTATTTATATACTTTTTTTACTTTAATAATAAAATATTCAAGTCTCATTTAAAATATACCACTTTTACTCTAAAGTTATTTTCTAGGTCCTTACATTCTCCCCAACAAGAAAATTTTCGTCCTCGAAAATTGACTTTACAAAAAAGTGATAAGGATAGGTTTCTCTAATGGTTTCTTCTAATTCCCAAGTTGCACTACCAGACTTATCATGGCACATTACTTTCACCATACTGATGATTTTTCCTTTGAGTTGTTTACTATGACGATTTTCAATTGTAACTATTTTAGCCTCAAAAGATAAGTATTTCCTTGAGTTGTAAATCATACATCTACAACATACGACTAGAATCATATATATATATATATATATATATATATATATATATAATCCCTTTGTTGAGACATGTGAAAAATATTTTGTAGGTTTGTTAACTGGGGAGGTAAAACAATCTCATAAGTTATTGGACCTATCTTTCTTATAATCTGATAAGATCCAATAAACTTTAGGAGATAACTTCCTCGATTTGATAGTTCATCCTATACTTTTGGTAGGTGTTACTTTCTGGAATATAGGGTCTTTAGCCACAACCACAATGATTTTTTTTCTATGATTTCCATAGATTTTTGTCTACTTTGAGAAGTTTTCATCCTCTCTTGAATCTGTTTTTATCTTTTTAATTATATATTGAAGTAACTCTGACCCGACCAAAAACCGTGTCGCCATCCTGATACCAACATAAAAGAGTCTTGCACTTCCTCCCATAAAAAAAGCTTCATATGGATCCATCCCAATACTAGCATGATAACTATTATTGTATGTAAACTCCATCAGAGGCAACACTTCATTCCAACTACTCAAATGATCAAACACTCACGTCCTCAACCGATCTTCTAACACTACAAGAAAATCATTAAATAGAAACCAATTTATAGAAACTAAAATAATTAGTTGCAATAGTAACTAAATTAGAGACCATTTTAAAAACTAAAAAGAAATTTGGTTTTTAAATTAGTTTCTATTATTGTTAAAATAGTTTCTAAATTGGTATCTAATTAGCAACCAAGGTTTTTGCTACCAAATTTAGAAACTAAATAATTGGTAGTTAAAACCTTAGTTGCTAATTAGATACCAATTTAGAAACTATTTAAGAATAATAGAAAATAATAGAAACTAATTTAGAAACCAATTTTTTTTTTAGTTTCTAAAATGGTCTTTATTTTAGTTTCTATTGTAACTAATTATTTTGGTTTCTAAAAATTGGTTTCTATTTCATGATTTTCTTGTAGTGTAAATTAGTCTCTATTGATCTTTTAGAAACTAATTTAGAATCTAAAATATTAGTAGTTAAAACCTTGGTAGCTAATTTAGATACCAATTTAAAAATCATTTTATAAATTTTTATTAATAATATATATAAACCATTTTAGATACCAGTAATTTTTTAGTCTCTAAAATAATATCTAATTTAGTTAATATAATGACTAATTATTTGTTGTCTCTAAATTTAATTGCTTTTTAATAATTTTTTTGTAGTGAGATTTAAATAAGATTTGATCTTGTAATTTGTCCAAAAAAATTGTTTCTAAATAGGATAAGTATTAACAAAAAGGATTTAGAAATTTAATTTGTGAATGATTATGTTTGATAATTTTTTTATTGCATTTGATGTTTATTAAAGGACATGTCATAACAAAGATAATTATATATTAAATATGGTCACTCCCATAGTCCATGTATGAAAAACTAGTCAATTTTTGAAATTGATACTTGTAAAGTAGTTTGATTTGTTTACGAATGGAACATACACCTAGAATATCAGAAAGACACACTAATATTCCTAGTAATGTCTACTATGTTTTTCTTACGGATAAAAAAAAAAATCTATTATGTTTAATATTATGTACTTATCATAAACTAAAAAATCTCATAACACTATTAGTTATTATATTAACTAATTTAGATATTATTTTATAAACTAAAAAATTATTGCTAACAAATTAAATTCTAAAATTGGTAGTTAAGAATTTTGAAAGCTAATTAATCTCTAAATTAGTATATAATTTAGTCAATATAATAATTAATTATTTTTGTTTTTAAAATTAATTTATATTTAATGATTTAGTTGTAGTGTAAATTAGTTGTATTTAATGATTTATTTAGAAACAACATTCATAAAATTTATTGAATAAAGAAAAGTTCTCCTCAATCTTTTTTATATTAAAAAAATAAAAACTATAAACAATGAAAGACCAAAAAATTATCCCACAATCACATAAAATTTTTACAATTTCTAAAATGAAGAAAGGAACAAATAGCATAGCAAACAATGAAAATAAGTGAAATAAAAAAATTGTATACTTGTGACAAAAAGAGAGAAGAACAAAAATAAAATAAAATGGTAGCGTGTGATATTACCAGCAACCTACAATAATTATTGGTCGTTGATGGTGTAAAATAAAGATTTACAATAAAAGAGAAGGGGGAGGAGAAAAGAAAAGAAAGAAAAAGAAGAATCATCAATTTCTTAATATAACATATTAATTTTGTTTAATAAAATATTGTTTACTTTGAAATTTAGTAATTTTAATTTTAAAATTTGATAATTTTGTTATAGCTTTATTTGTAAAAGACGTGGAAAAATGAAAGAAGAAATATGTATATAAATTCTTCATCGTTTCAAAACATCTTTATAGAACAATTTTTTTAAAACATATAATTGGTGACTCATAAAAAATATTACCCTTTTTTTAAGTTTAGAAGGAGGGTTCTCTAGCATTTTCCTTATATGTATGTTCACACACACACATATAATTATATATATTTATTATAAGATATAATCAAACGTTACAATTCCTTTCTTTCTCGGTTTCTCACACTCATTATCTATAGTCATAGTTTTCAGCTTCATCACTCATCAATCGACACGCGATGGAGTTTTTCACCAAAACCAACGTGGTGAGGCTGCGGAGCCACCTCGACAAGTATCTCGTGGCCGACGCCGACGGCAGCCACGTCCACCAGAGCCGCAAGGCCTCCGGCCGGGGAGCGCGGTGGACGGTAGAGGAGATAACGGAGGGAGGAACCGATAAGGTGCGCCTCAGGAGCTGCCACGGAAGGTACTTAACGGCGACGGAGGCACCGTTTCTGTTTGGGATGACAGGGAAGAAGGTGCTCCAGATGGAGTTCGAGCCCGGCGCTGATTTCAAGCACGACTGGGAAGTGACACGCGACGGTTTCCAGGTGAAGTTGATGAGTTGGAGCGGGAAGTTCCTGCGTGCGAACGGAGGGACACCGCCATGGCGGAGCAGCGTGACGGTGGACGAACCGCACAGTTCGGCGACGAAGGATTGGGTTCTGTGGGACGTGGAGACTGTGAAGGCGGTGGAAGAGTTGGTGGATGATTTGTGTGAGAGCGTGGTTTCGTCTCTCGCTTCCGATGATGTCTCGGTCGATTCGGAACCAGCGTCGCCGATGTCGGTTTTCGCGCTCAAGTCGCCGCCGGCGAGGCGGAACACGAAGCTGATGCTGCAGGTGCGTTTTACGTTTCTCGTTTTCTTGTTTTCTCGTTCATTGACTTTTCGTTTTGCGAATTTTGCCTGAATATTTTGTCCGTGTTTTTGTTGATATTTGTTAACTGATTCTAGATAACAAATTTGGCTAAATTAATAATCAGAAACGCGTTAATTTAGTTAAAATAGGAAAAAAAGTTATTCAGGATCTATTTTTTTTTAAACAAATAAGAAAGTACAATAATAGTTCAGAGTATTTATTTGGATAAACAATACAAAAATTTGTAAACTAAAATATCTTACCTTTTTGTTAGTCTATACTTCAACTATTAAAAAACCAACAGTATGTAGACAGTGATAATGGGGTTCTTTACATTCTTAACCATATGACAGTTATAGATGATGAGATTTAGTTCTTCATTTCAACTTATCAAAGTAAAAAAAATATATAGTTAATAATTTTTTTAAAAGATAAAATTTATTTCATTAGTCATTACACTTCAACACTTTGAAAAGGGAAAAATATAGGAATGACCAATGCTAAGATATTTTTGTCGATATTTTAACATTTACAAATTTTTTTATTGAATACATATTTGAATTATTTTTCATTTTTTTAAATAATATTTTCATTTGAATTTAATTAAAATGTATTGAAGTAAATTGAAGTTGTTTATGTTAATTATGGGATGAATTTTAACATTATACTGAATGATTTTAATATTATTGTGGCCTAAATAACTATTAACAAGTATTTGGAAAGATGATGCCTATTAGTTTTAATAGTTATTTGATATTATATAACTTTATATAATAATTATCACAAAAACAAATAATTTTGTGATGCTTAACATGAAATTTATTATATAAAAAAATAATTTATAATTTAGACTCAATTAAAAAAAAATACTTCAGCATTTTAGGGAAAGTTATAAATTATAAAAGACTATAGTTCAACAGAATGACTTATTTATTTCTTTGAAACAAAGGTTCACACTGTTTGGTCTTTCCCTTGACCAGGTTGAGTTGAAGCGCATAAAAACAGAAATAACTAAAACGTTTGTTGGAACTGTCAAATATTTTGGACTAACGTGATTGAATGCCAATATACTTCTTAAAATATACCCAAAAAAAGCTTTCTTTTTTAGTTTAAGTTTAAGAATTATTAAATTTAAAATTTACATTATTATTTAATGATTCTGAATATACTTTCAAGTAATTATTACAAAAAAGTGAATTAATATACATAACAATTCATGATAGCATAATATATAATATTAAAAATGTATTAATATTATTTTACTTATTTCTTAGTAATTTAACTTTGCAAATTATTGTGGTATTATATGTTTTATTCAAACACTATAATCAATTGATAAAACGTAATTATGCACGCATGAATTTGAAATAAGTTTTAGATCAAATGATTTTTTTACTAGTTTCATTTTTTTTTCATAATTTTATTTATTTATTATATATACTATTTTATTTTTGTTTAAAATTTTATCATTAATATTATTATTGTATTTTTAATAAAGAGCATATTTATTATTTTAATTTTATTTATTAAGAAAATAATAATTATTTGTCATAAAGTGGGTGTTTGATTGACCAATATCTTGATGATATAAATTACATTAATTTGTATTTAATAAATTATTATAAGAATAGAAATGAAATAAAAATTCAAATAGAAAATAAATATAAATGTTAATTTTAGCTAAAAAATTAATCAACTAAAAATCATTCCAATATAAAAATTTTGTATTACAATTTATACTAGATGATTGGGTAATGTTTTTGCTGACAATATATTTGAATTAAATTGAATAAATAAGGTATGAAAAACATATTTTAAACGAAACATTCAAAATTGATCTCTAATATGTTTGAAGATCAACTACTAAGTTAAATTTTTTAAGGTTGATACCAGTCCTAAGTAAGTAGAAATATTTAAGACTTGACTTATTCAATTCAACCTGTTTTGTACCTATGCCTTAACTTTTCTGAAAGTTTAGTTTAATACTTAAGTTTTTTTAAAGTCTGCTTGGTAGGAATTAATATCTCGTAAATGAATTAAAATTATCTCTCAAGAATTTAATGAACCAATATCTTTATATAGATTAGTACGACTTTACACAAGTTAATAATATATCGTGTCAAAACATTACAAATCCAAAGTTATTATTATTATAGGTAATTATTGTTATTTACCTAAATAGATTGTCTTATTTGAATAGTCTGAAGTCTTGTCCTTTTAATTAAATAAGTTTAAAAAAAAGTCTTAACTCATTTAATAAATAATTTGACCCGATCTCTGCTAGCGTGAGTGAATATATGTCCTCCACTCTAAGTTTTGTGTCCCACTCCGTGATATTAATTAATGGACACATGGTTAGGTGTTAGGGTAATTTAGGTGTATTCATAAGAAGGGTTAGTCAAGATATATGGATTGGGTATTTTAGGTTTACACAAGAAGGGTTTTGTTAACGTACTCCTACAAAAACTCTACTATTCAGTTCATTTCCAGTTTCCAGTAAAATACAAATGTCGCCCCAATTAGCTTTCATGATGGATCTTCATTTGTTTTTCAAGTATGTCCAACCAAAATTTTGGACGTTCACGCGCAGGGTCTTATAAGTCTCATCCCTGTATTACCATATCAAATTCCTCCACTACCAATTCATTGCCACTTGGTTGAATTTGAGGTGCTATGTGTTGCTTCATGCCTTCACCAACTCTTCTCCACCAACGAAAATGTAATCACACATTAGCAAATGCGTTCACACTCCAAAGTTCAAAACAGTAAACGCACTACTGAAAATTGGAGAAGGATTGAGTTGACATTAATCCTTTTTTTTACAAAATAATAGGATTTCTCTCTTCATTTACTTTAACCTTTTTCTTTTCTTTCATCCAAATTGTGGTATACACTGTTAAAATGAATCCTTACCATATGGAAAGGTTGTTGTCTTAATATGTTTCCTTAAGTGTGGGAGAGTAATAGAATTACCTTTGAAACATGAAGATGGTAACTTGGAAATAGACTATACGAATTGAACATTTAAGTGAGGTGTCTATATATATACCCTACTTATTCATATTATGGGCCATATGTCTACGTCAGGAGACTTAGTATATGAGAGAGAGAGTTTTTGTTCTGATTTAATATTCGCATATTGATGCGCATGGGAAGGGGGTTCGGAAGCACACATTCATATTTTCTGTCTTGACAAGGACTAGAAGCCGAATATAGTTATTGTATACGGGTTTGGGTTTTGAGTAGTAATTGGAAGTAGAAAGTGGAGAATATACAATTTAACAACTTGTCTATGAGAAACCAATTCAAGATAACATTGTCTATTTCTCTAAGACATCTTGTGTAGACGTTAGTTTCATACTTTTGAGTGGCTTTTGTCTCTATGCAAATCTCCGTTGCTTCCACCCCACCTATTCTTTCTTTTCCTTTATGCTATTCTTATTTTATATTTTATTTCAATTTTTTGGATTGAGGTTTCCGTAAGGTGGCTTCCGTTGAACACCATTTTCATTCTCTTTGCTATACTGAAAGATGCCAAACCGCACATGATCAAGTTTCATGCATATCCAACAATCAGTTTCTCATTATGACTGAATTCACTTAGGCTGAGTCAGCACTTCAACCTAACTGCCATAGCAAATCCAAGTCTCACTGTCTCACTCTGAATCTTTTATTTAAGTGGGCCCAGTCATCAATTCAACTTAACTGCAATGGTAAAAAATATGTTGGATTGGGCTGTGCAGTTTTGTTATAGCTTTTATCCAAAATATGACTTATTATCCAACCAATAAAACTACTTATATTTGGGTCAGTGTCCAGATTAAAGCATGCTTCATTCTTCATTAATTTTTTTTTCTAAATCCTATTAAATTATCTTCGTTAACAAATTGATACACTTTGTGGGACAGAATGCGATAATTTTCTTATAATTAAAAAAATACGCGTAAATACACAATCTTTTCAATCTCACTCATGCAATTCAATTAAATAACACATATATTCTTTTAATACTAAAAAACTCGATTACTTACTATTTTCTATATTTTCCATGGAAAATAACCGTTGGCATGTTAACTTACAAAGCCAGAATTAGGGGATGTTTGATATTAGTTGGAAATTTTCCCACTTTGAGAAAGTGTGTGGTACACTTAATTTCTGTCTATATCAGAACATGATAGGTATTACTTCCGTAAAAGAAAATCATTGTTTTAAAGTCGGGTGAAGTGATCTCAATAATTGAGAGGTCTGATTCCAGGCTAAGAAACTGAACAAGATGAAACATTTCCCTGTTCTTACAAGACGTAATAATTTCCATGGAAAGTCCATGTGAATGATCAGTAACTTGTGGTTAGATGCACAACACGGAACTCAAAACCAAATCCAGAACAGATGAATGGGATTAGGGAGTTTGGCCACGTAATGGCCGCGTGCAGCCAAACGCGTTGTCTCCCAAAGACGCCACTGCTGACTCCCTCTTCCTTTTTTTCACCCTCCACAGTTGAAAGTTGAAAGTTCAAACAAGCAGTCACGCACACTAAGTCTTACCCACAACCATTACAATAATAAGAACTATGATAGTAAAAGTTTCAAAACCCAATAAATACCCATCCCCTTTATTCCTCCCACTCACTAAACATTCATCTTCTCATCAAATTATTGCATACTACTCATGCAGACAATAAGTTCGAACAAGTTCAGTACTGGCATGGACTTCTTCCACCGCGCGAAGGCGGTGCGTCTCCGCAGCCACCACGACAAGTACCTGCTGGCGGAGGAGGACGAAGAGTCGGTCACGCAAGCCCGCAAGGGGTCCTCGAAGAGCGCGCGGTGGATGGTCGAATACGTGTCCGAATACGACAACATAATTCGCCTGAAGAGCTGTTACGGCAAGTACCTCACAGCTTCCAACCAACTCTTCCTGCTGGGCATGACGGGCCACAAGGTCCTCCAGACGCTCCCGCAGAGGCTCGACTCCTCCGTCGAGTGGGAGCCCATCAAGGACGGAGGCCGCGTCAAGCTCAAGACTCGCTACGGCAACTTCCTCCGCGCCAATGGGGGCTTGCCGCCCTGGAGAAACTCCGTCACGCACGATATTCCTCACAGGACCGCCACGCAGGACTGGATCCTCTGGGACGTGGAAGTCGTCGAGATTTATGTCAACTCTCCGGCGAATAGCAGTAAACCCTCTGCTCCCCCGTTGCCGGTTTCCGACACTGTTCCAGTCCTGGCCAGCGCGCCGTTGCCCCCGCCGCCATCCTTGTCTGCCAGCTTTACAAGGCAACAGGTATCTATGAGATTCTAGGGAAAGTTGTGTTTTTATCATAATGACTAAAAATTAAAAACAAAATCATATGCATTTTTGTGTGTGTCATTAGTGTTATCAATAGAAATTTTACTATAGTAATATGGACAAGGACAAGGTTTTACTCGCAATTGCATTTCATCACACAATTTTTGACATGGAAGGAAATCCCAGATGAATTCCGCCGTGTCAAGGTTTGAAGTTGTGATCGTAGTTTCTGGTTGATCATGATTTTTGACATTGCAAGAAATTGGTGATGAATGTATCTGATGTGGTTACCATCGTAGTTGTGGTTATTTATAGCCTAAAATTTTGTATGCTGTGACTGAAATAACAGTTGCGGAATTCTTTGAAACCTTGATTTGAGGAGTAAAGTTTTGTATTAAATATATTGACAAGGAATGATACCAATAATGATTCAACCGCTGAAAGGGACTAAATAATATATTTGAGGAATCAAATTGTTTATAAGTTTGAAGTTCTATAGGTAAATTTGTTTGTGAGAAACCTATATTTTTGAACCTATTTATGTAAATACTAATTTTTCCGAAGGGTCTCTTCATATGGTCAAGTAGTGGACAAATAAATTACTCTTTTTTTAATGGAAATTGCGGTTGGGTGTACCGGAAATCATTACTGGAGCCACGCGTTAAAGTGTTTTTCTTTTTCACATAAACTTCACAGTTTCGATTCACAATTATTTGTTAGCACTTTTTCCTTTTAGGCTTAAAAGTAATTAAGTTGTCACTTTACCTAACCTCTTTTTGTTGTGGTTGTTGTCGTGGATGATGATTGTGGTTGGTTTTCTTTGCAGTCGAATGATTTGAATGGTTCGACGCCGAAGATGGAGGGGCGGATTATTTACTACCATATTGCAGAAGACAATGGAGAGGTGTTGGATGAAGGTGTGCAGGGTTATTCTTTGATTTTCAAAGGGAATGGAGTTGAAGAATTGACTCGAAAGTTTGAGGAAGAGACAGGGCTAGATGGAATCATTGTATGTAATCGGAGTCCTTTCAATAAAAAGCTTTATCCTCTTCGCTTGCAGCTTCCTCCAAACACCGTGACCATGCGGGTTGTTTTGGTTCTTCCTATGTCAAATGGTCAGTTTTCTTCTTATTTTTTTATTCTTTCTTGCTCCATCTCTTTCTTCTAGATGTTCACTTGGTAAATGTTTGGATTGAAGTTTACCCACTCCAAATATTAGTTTGGAGACAGTAAATTTTGTTTTATTCACGATATTTCGTTAGAAGTGAAAAAAAGTTACTTTTCTTTTGGGACAAATCTCAAATAATTCAAACATCATTCATAGAAAAATGTTTTCTAGTGCGGAGAATCAAGTAAATTAGAAGGAAGCTTATATTTCGTGGTGGACCAGCTAGTTAAGCGAAGCTTCGTCAAATGTCGTAAATTTTATGCAATTAATAATTAATACCTTTCTTATACAACTTGCTGATGACTACGAATTTTGCATTTTTACGAAATATACCAAAAAATAAAACTTTGAGAAGAATTTGGTGATACTGGTTTGACCATTGCACATTGTACATCATATTTTTGTTGAGTGTATGAAAATGTGTTAGCATTTCTTGTTCCAATTTCTATCTTCATCTATTTTAATTGATTAGTGGTGCTATCTTGTTACCTTAACATTTGCTAACTTTTCTTTTTCAGTGGCAAGAGACTTAGAGGCACAGGGCTTACTGTGAGAAGCCTATGAATTTCGCAACGAAAGCCTGTGTATGAGTACTGATCGGAGCCACCGTGAGTTTTACGGGACAGTATGCAGGGTTTAGGAATATGTTCTAGTCCATTGCATTCATTAAGCATAGTTCATCGTGGTCCTGTGGAAGAAGCTTAGAGTGGTCATGGGTGGATCACAACAGCAACACCCTTTCATCAATGGCATGGATTGTAGGCGATTCAGATGGTGGATTTTGTTGGGGGCTTTTATTTTTCATTAAGCATGTGTTGCATTTGGATTCGGGGAATTTTTTTGTTTCACTGTTTATTTAATTTTATGTTTCATGATTTTTCTATAGGCGATACTCCGACATGTAAATAGTTCACAACTTTTTGTCACTGATAGAAGAAGATTATTGTTATTCTTCATAAATACAGCTGTATTTGTTTAATTGGACTTCATTTCTGCTTGTTATTTGGTGCATGTTTGAATATTAATCAGAATAAATTTTGCCATCTAAAATTATATTGAAAAATTATAATTAATTATTTACTAATTTGACTTTCCTAACATGTCTTCTTGTATTGGCGAAAAGATCTTGGTGCTCTTCGCTATCTTTGTTGGGGTCGCACTGCTCCTGGTATGCTATCTTTATTGGTCCTCTTAGCTTGATCCAAAATTAAATCAATCAAGCTCTAAAAAGAAAAAGTGAAAAACAACCTGTTGATTTGTCCTTTCAATTGGTTGTTTTACAATTGGTAGTTTTTGGAAAGGATTTGAAAAAGCTAAAATTGGCTGACCTCACAGTCAAAGTCAATGCAAACGATTGATTTGCACTTTCAATCGGTTCATTTTTTGAAAACGTAACAGAATTGGTTAAATCTGTTAAAACTGTTTTTGCTTATTTCAAATATGTTTTGGTCCGATATTCTGAAACGACTATTTTTGAGGTTATATAACTGGTTTTTGAATCTCTAATTAAATAGAGAGATCAGATTACAAAAGATCAAAAATGTTTTCAAAGATTGCAAGATTGCTAAGAGTTTTGCATTGGTTAAGAGTTGAGTAGGATCTGTTGTATTCATCTTTGTATTCAGAGGGTGTTCTGACCTGTAGTGGTTGTGTTTCAAAGAGGTGAGTGTTCTTGAAGGGTTCAAGATCACCTCTTTGGTGCTTGTGTTGTGTAATATGAATTTGATTGCTTAGTGAAATACCCAGGGGTTTCTGGGGACTGGATGTAGCTCAGGTTAAGAGTGAACCAATATAATCCTTGTGTGTTAAATCTCTCTATCCCTCACTGTTTTTAAAACTGTTTGATATGTGATTTTCCAAAGTGCTGATAAAAACAAACGATTGATTCATATAAACAATTAATTGATTTTCTAGAATCAAATTAAAACAGTTTTGTTGTTTGGTTGATCTGATTGCTTCTTCTGTGATTCTGCATTAATATTCATTCTTGTCCATAATTTTCGAAAATCTTTAATTAAACAATTCACCCCCTCTTGTTTAAGGCCTAACATATGATGTTTGTTATATTGCAAATCTCTTCTTCAAGGAAGTTATTAGATTGCATGGGCTTACTAGAAGTATAGTATCTGACAGATACTTTAAGTTCTTGAGTCACTTCTGGAAGATATTGTGGGAAAAACTAGGCACTAAACTCTTGTTTTCTACTACTTGTCATCCCCAAACTGATGGTCAGACAGAAGTGGTCAATAGGACTTTGGCTCAAATGTTGCGATGCCTTATTTTCGGGAACCCAAGGGTGTGGGAAAACTTAATCCCTCATATTGAGTTTGCTTATAATCGATTAGTTAACTCTACTTCTCACACCCCTTTTGAGGTAGTGTATGGGTTTAATCCCCTCACACCCCTTGACCTACTTCCTATTCCTATACTTTATGAGGTGTTGTGCAAGGAAGGTTTTGAAAAAGCTTCCTATACTTGATGAGTTGTTGTAATGTTTCTCTCTTTATTTTCACTACAAACCTAGGTTTGTTCCCAAGTACGTGACCTCATTTTAATTAGTTTGGCCACGAGTAACTGCAATTAAGGTTGCAATTAAGGTCTGTTACACTGTTACTTTGCAATTTGGTACACTAATTCTTTACAATTTGGTACACTAATACTTTGTTCAATTTAATAGTTGTTGATATGAAAGAAAATAAAGTTATTGTGTTTGGGTTTTGTTTTATTTCTATTGTGTGTAACTTATTTTTAATTCCTTATTGTGGTTTCAATTCTCTAGCTTCTTGATATAATGGACTTCAAAATCATTCATTGAAAGGGTTGTACTGAAACTTCTTTCTTGATTTGGTTGCAACATGTACCTTATGTATATTCAGTAAAATATTCCAATTTAGACCTTCTGGTCTTGATGCACATAAGAGGAAGCCATACATCTCCAAGGCTAAGAGCAACCCTCTGTCTCCCTCTGAGAGGGACATCTTCTAATGGTATCTGATTTCTAGCATAGATTGTTCACTGACTCAAAACTTACTGAGGGAAAATCTGTAGCATAGATTAATTTAAAATTTATCATCACCTAGAAAAGGTAGTTAAAACAAAAAATTGGTGAAAATAAATGTATAAATATAACAAAAATTGGCTTTAGTAAATTATTTACCTCTGGTAGCAAAATAAACAACACCCATGCCAAGGGAAGAGGGTACTTTTTTGTTGTATTTGTATGTGTTTCAGAGTCATATTGTTGAGTATCTTCTTTCTTTCTTTTTCATGTAAACTGTTTTTTTTTTTTATTTACTTTGTCTTAAGTACCATGGTAAGAACATTGAGGCTTGCATATCCACGAATACAAGATTGGTCTAAAATTATTAGTGTGGGTCGATAAGGAATGTTATAAAAGTTAACTTCAAAACCATGGATAACATTTATAAAAGGTTGGAAGACTGATTTTTTTTTTTAGTCCTAAAATTATGGCAAATATAAAAGGCATGTTTTTATTGTCGTAATTAGATATTTATAGTATTGTCTAAGAATATGAAAGACAAATGACCATGTTCCAACAATTTGATAAAAGAAGATGTTTTCCTAGGCACTAAGTAACTACACAAGTATAAGAAGGAAAAGTTTTTCGAAGCACTAGGTGGTTGCACCAACTTATTTACTTTAGGCATCTCATTACATATGTTTATAGAAATCACTATAGCTTTACCCCAAAATTATGATGAAACTGACTTCCCTTTCAACATGCTTCTCACCATGTTAAGAAATGACCTATTTCTCCTTTCAAAAAGCCCATTAGGTTGAGGAGTATATGGAGGTGCAACCTCATGTATGATACCCTTTTCATTACAAAAATCATCAAATTTAATATATGTAAACACTCCTCCTCCATCAATTATTGGGAACTTAATAAACTTATCACTTTCTTTCTTTACTTGTTTCTTCCACTTTTGAAATATTACAAAGCATCATTCTTCCTACGAATGACAAATACCAAAATTTTCCTTGTAAACTCATCAACAAAAGATATTAAAAACTTGCAGCCACCTAGTGTATTCAAAGCTAATTTATAAGGGGCTAGCACTTGTATTTATAGTGTCATGGGCAACCAAGGTGCACGTTTTAACCCTAAAAACTCTCCACTCATAGAAGAACAAATGACTCTCTCTAATTGGAGCAAATCCTCTCAAATTAGAAGTTGACAAGTGTCCTCCTCTAATTGGAGAGAATCCTCTCCATTCCCATGAAGACAAATGATCTTTTGGAATTGGTGGGAATCCTCTCCATCGAGGGGATGACATGTGGATCTTCATGCCTTCCTTGCCATTCCATGCTTTCTATTTGTACTCTAGTAATTTATTTGTGCACCCTAGATGGTCTAAAGTTGCATTGGGTCTAAGGAGGCCCAATTGTAACTCTAGCTAGACTCTTTCTTTTTCTGTTTATACCTTACTCTAATTGGCCTAATACTTGGCCCATGAAAATTGACCCAAAACATGCCCCTAATACAAGCTCAAAATAAAGCCTATGCTACTATGTACAATGTTTATAAAACTAGATAAAAATGGAAGAGCAGACAACAATTAATTCTCCCTGAGATGAGAGTCTTATGAGATCCTTTTTCTACTTCCAATCTCTTAGCCAAATGTTTCGAGGCCGGATGAGTTTTCATCATTCCATCCCTCTAGAGAAGGATCTGTCCTTAGATCCTGAATGATGTCCAATGACAACAACCTCTTTTTATTTGTTATTTTCCTCTAGGGTCCAATATCCATCTACAATAAACATCAAACAAACATGAAACAAGTTTCTTTAAAACAAAATTAAAGAAAAATAAAATAGAACAAAAATAAGGCCCTTTATTTTTATAAAAGTTTTGAAAAATACGATCCTTTTCAAAAATATTTTTGTTCACTTTGTGTTGTTCTTGCCTAAACTAGGCAACAACATCAAAAAGTGTTGTTTTTAAGATTTTTGTGAAGAATAAGAGTTCAAAGTATTGAAATCCCCCTTTAAGAATTCTTTCATGGCTATGTTTGCAGGGGGTGTCATAAGAGACTCTTCTTCCTTTTTGGTCCTCTGTTCTTCTTCTTTTTCAATCAAACCTTCATTTGTCTTTTATGTGGAGGAACAATTTATATCTATATCTTGTTCAGCTCCAGACACAAATATTTCTTTAACCCCTTCCTCACAAGGTTTGTTTATAGAAAGTAAAATGTTATCAATATCTGGTTCAGCTCCAAACAAAGACTTTTCTATTTTTCTTTCTCTTTCTTCCTCTCATGACCTTTCATACCTCGATTTGGAGGGGTAACCCTCCCTATTAAACTCTCTCCTAGAATAGGATGTGTTAGGATAATCTTCCTTAAAAACAGACCTTCTCTTGAGTTGTTCTATCCTAACACAGAAATGAACGAAATCATTCAAATCATCAAAAGGTAAAAATTTAACCCTATCCCAGATTTCTAGGTTTAGACCACTCTGGAATTTGTCAATGGTTTTTCTAGGATCTTCTCTTATTCCTCCCCTCAACATAACTAACTCCATTTTCTGCCTATATTCTTCTATGAATTTATCTCTTTGTTGAAGTATACGAAGCTGATACAAAAACTCCCTCTTAAAGTGCTCATCAAAGTCAGGATTTCTTCTACACCTAGGTTTTTCTTCTTCCCTGCCCCTTGCCTTGATTTTGGTTGAGAACCATTTGGGTCAACAAGTCCTTCATATAATTTTTAATTCATTTATAAAATCATCAAATTTTCTATATATATTCTCTATTTGATTTTCTAAATTTTCTTTTAAAAACCTAAGTTCCTCTTACCACCCATACCCCTCTTCTTGTTTCCTATTGTTTCTTTGAACACTAGATGCATGGTTATGATTACTCATTTTGAAATTAAAAGAACTGGTTTTCACAAAAAAATTATTTCAAAAATGAGTGATAAAAGTATTTTCACAAATAGGTTTTAGATTTGGTGAAGTTCGAATCAATGTCAACAACTCAAACTTTCTCCAAGTTCAATCTCAGGATGAGTGGTGAGTCACTAGGATTAATTAGATACCAAGTCTTTCTTTAGCCAGAGATTTCCTCGGATAGTCTTAACAAATTTCCTTTAAAAGAAATTTCAAAACAATTTTATTTCCTAAATGTGGTGTGTGCAAGGCGTCCTAGTGATCAAAAGAAGATCAACTACACTAGGTATCATGGAGACTTAAAGAAATAAAAGAAAACAAAAAATTAATCAAGAATGAATTAAAGAAAAACAAGAAAAACAAGAAAAGATGAAGAAAGTAAACAATGCGTGTCATGTGTGAAAGTGCAAGTGACACTTTGAGCCCATTGATACACTTTCACCTACTAATGAATGAATTTCAATATTACAATGTTTTTTTAATGCGTTTGCTTTGGAAGCATTTTCCCAACCAACTAATGTAAGAAAAATAAGCAAAGAAAATAAACTTGAACACAAAGGTTATGTGATAGAATGCTACTATTAGTACAATTTTTTAATGATTTTTTTAATTTTCTTTAAGTTGACAACTCTTCTTTCACTTTGTATGGTTTTTATTCTTAATCTTCAATTGCTGACCTCGCCAATTTTATGCACTGATTGCAAGTCTTTAACAAGGAACCATCAAATAGGAATTAGCTTTCACAACTTCTGAAACACAATTCCAAACAAGGTGAAATTCACCTTAGAAAACCAACAATTAGAAATCAAGAAAATCTCAATTAAAAAAAAATTGTTAAAATCAAATGGAACTATTATGAAAACTGCAAGGAGTATTTTAAGATACAAATCAACAATTAAAGCTTAAGGTATTTGAAAAAAAGAATTGAAACTCAAGACATAATAGACATAGACATCTAACTCTAATGAACTTGTTAATGATTTAATAACAAGATAAGAGACTCAAAACCATAAAAAGAAGAGCATACAAAAGGCACAAAAAGACTCAAACCACATGAATATTCATTGTAAAAACAAGAAACAAAAAAAAAAAAAATCAAACAAAGGACTACTTGATTTTATGACATATATGGAAACAACATGACTTTGGACAACTAGAAATGGATCATAAAACAAAAATGAAACCAACATAAACTGTTTTTACCAAAAATAAAATGAAATAAGACTCAACAAAATTAAAAAGCCCACAAGATAAACAAACTAAAAAAGAACTTCTAAACCCCAATATAGATGGTTCAAGAAAGAACAAACTATTTGAACCAATTAAACCAAACAAACAAAATACAAATGGTAGAACTAAAACAAAAACAAAATCAAGACATGAAAAACATGTAAACAATACGGAAAAATGAAGAACAAACTTTTTTAGAACTTATCTCTTGAAGAACCGTGAACCTAATGCTCTAGATACCACTTGATACAATCCTAACTTGCATTGCTATGAGTCTTTTGATTTATATTTTGGGATGCGAAATTTGGTGGGATTAGGTGGCTAAAATGAGTGAAATAAACTGTGAAGTATTGGTGTATGAAGAATGATAATGAAGCTTAAGAGAGGTTAGACCAACTCCTAAGAGGTTCCTTGCTAAAATCCTTAGAAATAAGGCTAGCAAAGAGTGAGCTAAGAGACTAGGTGAGGCTGAAATTTTGGCAACAATTCATTAGTCTATTCAAAGCTAATTTACAAGGGGCTAGTATGTATAGTGTTATGGGCAGCCAAGGTGCACGTTTTAACCCTTAAAATTCTCTACTCATAGAAGGACAAATGACTCTCTCTAATTGAAGCAAATACTCTCAAATTAGAGGTTGACAAGTGTCCTCCTCGAATTGGAGAGAATCCTCCCCATCGAGGGGATGACATGTGGCTCTTCATGCCTTCCTTGCCATGTCATGCTTTCTATTTGTACTCTAGTAATTTATTCATGCATCCTAGATGGTCTACAATTTTTGTGCTCACTTCACACTGTTGTACACTCATGGCATCTAAAGACCCCATTTAACACACTTTCTCCCCACCTCATTGTTAGAATGGATGGCTTTAAACTAGAGGGGGGGGGGGGGGGGAAGGGTT
>Ga0123342_1003572_pt1 | contig 24826 bp, 7 predicted proteins | sample Turbeawhitnodule_FD_89960 | JGI IMG/M metagenome (GOLD analysis project Ga0123342, IMG submission 89960) | Root nodule microbial communities of legume samples collected from Mexico - Turtle bean Mexico white nodule | ecosystem: Host-associated > Plants > Roots > Nodule | place: Mexico: Nepantla... | reverse complement strand
CCACATAATTCTCAATATTTTATATTAGACTCACTTATAAAAATATATTTTCATTATATTTATAATATATATATATATATATATATATATATATATATATATATATATATATATTCAAACATCTAAAAGTGAATATAATGATATAATATTTCTGTTTTAAATCTGTCAAAAAATTTCAAAACTGTGATAAAATTGGAAACATCATTATTTTATAATAACTAAATTGATTTAAATTTTAAAAAAAAGATGAATCTTCAAAAAAAAAAAAAGAAAAAAAAGTCCTAGTAAGAATATTACAGTTAACTGATATACTAAGTACAGAAGTAGTAGTTTTCAACTAACAATAAATTGTCCAACTACCTAACAAAGTTAAACTTAAATGGTCAACCTCCACCCCAACTTCAACTACCGTTCTTCTCTGTTCCTTTCCACTCTCCCTCCCAAATCTTCAACAGCAACCATTGTTCTTCTCCTTCTATTAATACCTCTCAACAAAACTCCTTCTCTTCAACACACACTTCATCCTCCACCACACTCAAACTACCACCTCCTTCCAATGGCTGACTCCAATACCTCTTCCACTCAAACTTCTTCACATTCTTCTGGTATGTATGCATCATTCTACACTCTATTCCTTCTTTTCATCCACCAACTTTTTGAGATGTACTTACCATGCAAAGAAAATGGATTTTTTTTACTTCATTTTTATGATATTAAATGCATTTAATACTTTCTTTGATAGAATGATACTAGGAGGGTTGTTGGCTAATCTGCAAATTTGAGGGGACACACACCCATTAATCTTTGCAGTTTTATCCACTCCAGTGCTTCTTGTGGGTCACTCTTTTAGTCTTTTTCTCATGGAACACCAACTACTTTTGGAATCTAATTTCACACTCTTCTTTGATTGCTAACTTGCTTTTGCTATAAGTTTTCTTTTCTAAGTTGCATGTTAGAGTTAACATTACACTTCTGAAGTTGAAAATTGGAAAACAAGATAGCTGTTGCTAGAAAAGGTACTTAAACACACTCTAGAGTTTATGAGAAACACCACTTATTAATTGACATGCATATGGTTGTGGAAAAGTGGAAACTACTACACTCATCATATATGAAAATATAAAAAAAAATGGTGTTTACACGTATCAAATAGAAATAATGTGAGTCTCTTAGATTTGACACAGTAACTAAAAATTTGGTGAGTAGATACTTTTCTGCATGGTTTTTTAGTGAAAGATGACAGAATCTGTTTAGATTCAGGGAAGCGTGGAACTTCCAAGGTTGAGTTTTCTGAAGACGAGGAAACTCTTATTACCAGGATGTATAAACTGGTTGGGAAAAGGTGAGAAATTTTTCATGTTAACATGCTTTGGTTCTTACCCTTTTTAAACATGCAGATGGAGGTTGTAAAACAATGTGTTCCTTTTTAGGTGGTCTTTAATTGCTGGAAGAATTCCTGGAAGAACAGCAGAGGAAATAGAGAAGTATTGGACTTCGAAACTCTCGAGTTCTAGTAAATGAAGTGGCAGAGTACTACTTATTGGTGTTCAGTGTAGGATGAGCAACAAGATTTTGGGTGCAACATTAGTGTTAAGTTGTGGGAGTGAGTGATTTTGTGGGACATAAACTGAATTAAAGTTGGTCTTATTTATTTATAGGTATTTGTATTTGTATTGGCTCTAAAAGAAAGGAAGAACAACTATAAAAACTGGTTTGTGTAATAGTTGTCCATTTTGAAATGTTACTCGGTGGTTGGTCTTATCTGAATCGCATTAGTGGTGTTCACTTTCTTCGTTTCTCTTTCTTATTCATTTACCATTTTGGCTCTCTATCATCTGCATCTTTGTGTTAATCGAACAAGTCCAACTCTTGATACCAGAAATGCATAGGGATTCAGCTGGGTCATTCTTGATCTATCTAAGTCTAACTCTAACCAATAAGCCCCATTTGTTTTTTTAAGCGTTAGATGAATTGAATGATCCTTTTCAATTCATATCTACAAAAGATTAAGATATATACAAAATGGGTGGTAGCGGTAGGTCCCATATCGTTCGGTATCGAGTTGAATGGAACACACCTAAAAGATAAGGTGTTAATAATTTCACCTAAAAGTTTCCTTATAAATATAAACAAGTTAAAATTTATTAAAAATGTAAAATTAGAAAAATCATAAATATATAAATTGATGTTATCTTTGACCCAACCAGTAGTAATGTATTAAAATAGCTTTGATGGTGAGAGGATTCAATTTGAATAATAAAGTGTTACTACAAACAACAAAATTTAAAATTAACTATCACTTTCTCTCTCTTTCTTTATCGATTTCTGTCACAAACAGGGCGATCTGGGTGGATGAGGTGAGAACTTGGGAATTGATTATCAAGCATCTGCAACAAAAACCTAATTTCTAACCAAACATGACAATCCACGTTTTTCAAGGTTTTCGTATCGCTTTCTAACCTTTCCAACTAACCTTTTTTCTTTCTTTCTATATTTAGTGTTTCTGTATTCAATGTTTGTCTTGTCATGGATCTGCAATTTTCACTTTACCTATGTTTTACTAACCCTGAAATCGAACTAGATCTAATTCATATGCTGTAGAGTTGCTCAGGAAATTCGGGATCTCGCCAATTACTCTATCGATTTATGGCTTTTGGATAATTTTCATGAGAGTTAACTTCAACATAGCTCCTTTTATCCATGAGAGAGAGGGGGAGAAAGTTGTTAAAACTGGAAAGGTCTATATAAAACCCTAAACCGTTGAATATGGGCTAGCTTTTGCAAATTTGGTGTTGGATAATTTTCACTTTGCAGAAATGGGTTTTTGTTAGATGTTGATTGGTAAGTACAGAAGGTTTGTTTGAAAACTTGTTTCTTAAAAGCAAGTTTGTTATGAAACTTAGTATGAAATTTTCAACCCTGTACAGAGTTTTTTTTGTTAGTTTAATAGATGAGTTTTATATTATCAACTGATTCTAAATTATTATTGGTTATAACTTTTGAGTTATTATTATGAAAATTAATAAACTTATTATACATGACATTTAAATTTATCTATGCATATTACTTTTTTTAACTTAAAAGTTCAATGTTTGTTTTGTCAAAATCACCTTTCTCTTTTGCAAACTGGAATTTTTCGGCCGTGCTACATAAATCCCAACATGTTAGATGTCTGAGTTTGTTCATGCTAGGTATTTTCTGCTTCTTCAGATGACGAACATTGAGTTTCTACTGCCCCCTAGATTTTTTATTTATAGATGGATCTTTATGATTTCAATGAGTGAATTCAAATATTGGATATTGGCTGGTTGATGTTTGACATATGATTGTTTGTTGTTGCGTGCTATCTTCCCGTCCCTTAACAATCAATATGAGTATCTGCTTAACATGGCTGTATGGTATTGATTGTTAGATGATACTCATACTGCTGTCATTAAATAGCGTTATTCATGTCGCTTCATGTGCTGGGTCGCCTACTAAATGTCATGGTAGCAAATAAACTGTATAGCGTATGTATACTGTGGAAAATCCAACTTAGAAAGTCATGATGACCCAAGATAATATGAAGTAAAAAAAGTTAGGATTTCCTTTATCTTGAAATCCAGATTGATTTGAGTGATAAAAGTTGTTTTAAATGCCTATCCAGAACATGATTTTCTGCTTCCGTGTCTCACCGTATTATCTAGGAAAGATATGAAGTTCTGAAAAGTTGAATATATATGCTCCTAGACAACATGCCTAGTTGAAAACAAATGTAGTTCTTTCTGTTGATTTAAGAAATTTTAATTGATGGGTGAAACTTAATAAGAAAAAAATGCAAGTGAAATATGTTGCCATATAGCTGGAGGCAACATTTGGGTAAGAATAGACAGTTGAGTTTGGGACCATTTGGTGAGTGGTGGGTAATAGCAGCTCAGAGTTTTAAAGTTTTCCCGTATATGCTTTTACTGTATTCTTTAGTTATATGAAAATATCAAACTCAAGGGTAGTCCACTACTTAGTGTCTAGCCGAATGGATGCTGAAGTTCTATTCTCTAACCCTATGGGCTACAAACATGCAATAGCTACATGGCCTTTTAAATCACTCTGAGAATGATTTAGATAACTCTGATTGTTGAAATTCTCTACCTCTTATTCTTTGTGATTTGAGAATTTTCTTGGCAATTATTTTCCTTGAGGTCTAGATGCTCTCTGCTGACAAAAGCTCTCACTCTCACTATATTAGTTATAATAGTGCCGAATATTTTGGGGGTAATGATGAGCTCTGGATGGATAAGTATATATAAGGAAATTAACTAACAGTTGGAAGAAGGCAGGTTCAATTTCAAGACATTGAACAATTCTCGGCTTTAGAAGTCATAATAAGAACCTTCTAGTTTTGGTTACTCTTCTTCTACTTTTAAAGTGCATCATGAACTTTATGTACTTTAATTTAAGGGTCTGTACGCCCCTATTTTGTTTACTTTAGAGACAAACTTTAGAGGGGGGTTCTGCTGTAAAGAAGCTACGGCGATTCCAAAGATGGAAAACCTTTCTTTATCTTTCGATGACAGAAACATGGAATCCATGGATGAAGTTCTTTAGTTAGTCTTAGTAAATATAAAAAAGGAACAGCCAGTATGAAAGTAGGGGTTTCCTGGCTTTACTTGTCTCTAAGCTAGCTTATGCTGCCCATGAGACTATTTTGTCTCTGGCATCAATTATACCTCAATTGACAATTAGATTGTGTATACTATGACTTGTTAATATCAACATGGAAGAGATGACAAGTTAGGAGCCATGATGGTATAACAGCTTCCCCCCTCTACCCTAAAGAAGCTCCACCACTAAGCCAGTGTTTCTAAACAGTAATTGCGACCACAAGATTAATTATTCTCAACCATTGCTGTTTATACAATCAATGGCTAATTTAACAGAGTCAACAATTCAAGCTTACCTCATATGTTTGCATACTCAAATTTTGAATGCATTACCTCAAATGCTAATTCTCCTGAAAGCAAATCAATCATTTGTTTACACGAGAAGAAGAATAGTACTAGTAGTCATTTACACCTATCACACATCACCTCAAATACTTATAATATAGCAACTAACGTACCTATTTAACCAATAATTACACAACCAGCTAACTTTAGCATTGGTAGTTAAATATGGGTAGATTAACTAAGTTTGATAGCTGGCAAATCAGAGTGATGTATTGGGAAATGTTTGAGTAGTTTTATTTACGAAAAAGTAATGGATAAAAGCTCTTGTTAATCATTCAGAGTTAAAGAAACAGTGGACAGCCTATTATGTATTAGCCGTGCAAGCGTACACTAAAAGTTAGTTTGACAATGTAGAAGTACTACAGTTGAAGTAACAATTGAAGGTTTTCATGCACTTCAAAGAAAATTAAATGTGCAACATCTATATTTCTGTTCTCCTTTTTATCTAAGCAATAAAATTACTTTCCTCTCTTCTGGTCACTTCTTCCATGGTTTCAAAACAGCGAGTACGATGATGAGGGCGATGGCCAGGAGCAATATAACGGAAATCATCATGCATTTTCTTGACTTCTTTTGCAGACTTTTTGCAGTTTGGAGAGCGTCGTTACCCAGTCTCACATGATCAGTTGCGTTTGTCACCTGTCCATTACAAAATGGCATTTTAAAAAGTAAATAGTATCTTTTCCTAGTAGTCAAATTCTTTTGCAACTGAAGCAATAATTACATTATTTTCTCCAAGCAATAAACATAAAAATGCTACTGGTGCAAATTATTTCCTCCAGTAAAAATAGTTAACATGATTATATCTAGGTTTGATAGGTTGTCAGAGTCAGTTGTATCTTTTCTGGGAGTAATTTTACTAAATTTGCTTCAATAAATCTTTTAAAAATGATTTAAATCAGTGTTAGTAACAGTGACACTCTATGCATAACTGGTAGATAGTAATGGGAGGAATAATTCTCTGCACAAGTAAAAGAAAGTTGGTAAGTATTCAAGACTCAAAACAAGAGGATGGTACTCGCCTTTAATGTACACAATAGTCATAACTCTTTTTGACCAATGGAATCAACTTTAAATTTTTCTACCGTTTAAAGCATTCATACTTTAACATATAAGATGGGCTAATTCTCCCTGCACAGACGAATTACCAACACAAGAAAATATCTGTTTTACCCTTATTTTTCTGGATATTTATATCTGTAACACAAATAATAAGACAGTTCTGGATATATAAATTCAAAACTGATACTGAGATGTATCTTTCGGATATGATTTATCTTTCGGATATGCAGAGTAATGTTTTTCATATGCCAAAATCCAGAAGTATTTTTTCATTCTGTTTGAATGTGAAAATCCAAAAAAAATGAGAAGTGCAATTTGGAGTTTAAAAATGTAACCACTATCATACTTCGTACATCAATTTTAGTGCTTTGTTGCTCTTTTGATTTTTACTAAATATTTTTAGGATGCTCATATGCAAAGAAGATAGGAATCGAAAAAGAGGCACGTTTGTACTATTAAATTCAAATATTTAAAATTTCATGGTTATAAGATGAAACAGTGGAAGACAATAGTATAAGCGCAAAAGTATAAAACAAGTATAATCAATTACAAGATTATGACTAGGTTTTGTACATCCATGGTAGAAATTTGAGGCTACAATATAATGTATTGGATGTTTTAGCAGAGATTAAAAAGCAACAAGAGTGAAGAATTGTATAATTCAAGTTTTTTGTTTCTTAGTATATTATGGTTTTTAATTTTCTATTGCTTACATGCCACAATCTAAATATCTAAAACTCTAAAATGAAAAATAGCCCAAATATAAAGTGATAACAAGTGTTGTTTGAATAAAAAATAAGCCAAAAAGTGAGTTCTTTTTTCCTTATTTGGATAGGTAGAATAAAAAGAAGGAAAAAAAAGAACTCATATTGTAGGTGCTTAGATACTGTTTTCCAATTATATTTAAAAGTCTTGTTTTTTTGTATATTAACAAGATAAAACTATAAATATGGTTGAACAACAATGTCTACAATATCATGTAAGTTTTGTCTTAAAAAGAATGAAAAGAAACAAGTATAAAGTGTAAGAGTTTTTATAATAATAAATATTTGATGAAAAAATAAATTTTTTATTATGATATTTTTTCACAATTGAAAGCAATTTAAAATTTATATTATAGAAAGTATAATTCAAGCATCATAAAAGAAAAAATAAATTATCCCTAATCCTATGTCAATCCCACCTTGTGGGTGAAAATTTCAAGCAAGATACTGATGTGTTTCTTTTATTTTTCACTCCTATTTTTATTTTTACCATATTTTTCACTTCTCTTCACCTAAATATCTTTAATGTTTACCCTTTTTTGACATATTTCCACTCACCTTTTTTTCCCATCTACTCTATTTCTCTAATCCGCACCAAAAATATTAGTAAAATAGTCTTATTATCACTTTCGCAAATTATTTACTCTTAGTAATTGAAAATAACTCAGTAGATGATCAAGCAAGAGTCCAAGAGCTAAACTTTACAGATGCATTTTCTTTTGAAATTCAAATAAAAAAAATATTTTGACATTTGCATTGCAATAGGTTGAATCCAACATATAACTTTTCTTATTATAGTAATTATTTAAGATAAAGATGAACATATTATTTAATTAAAGTAAATCAAATCAATAGAAATTACTAAATCTGTTTACAGGAAAATATTAAATATATCTAAATATAGTGATTGTTAATAAATAAAAGTAATTCAAGTTCAATAATGACTACTTTTTAATTAGTTTCGAGGCACAATCAATGTGGTCAAGATCATGAAATAAATTAAAACTAAGTTAGCTAAGAAATTAAATAAAAATAAAAAGTTAAAATAGTGATAAATCAATTAAAATTAAAATTAGGATACAAATGAAAAAGGACAAAGATGATTTATTTTTAGGAAATTATAATAAAAAAACAGTTTGATATAAGAGAGACAAATTATATCAAAAAAAAAAATGAAGTAATCAAAGGAATATGAAGAAATCAAGAAGAGGTGAAGAAATTTAAATAAGGATAAAATAAGAAGAAAAATCCTAGGAGATTTTTTTCTAAGAACAACACAAATATTTGTTCAGAGGAAGAATGTAATTCATAATTACCTGAGAGAGTAAAATTTAAATGAAATTGAATGTGAAAAAGTTAACAAAGTAGCTAGATAACTTTCTAATTTATAGATATAGAGGATAATGTATATGCACATAAGTGCCTATAATAATAATAGTAATAAAAATTATGGTTATAAAATTATTATTATTATATGAAGAAAAAGAAGATGATGATGAAATACATGACATCCTACAAAGAATTGAGGTAAGATAGATGTTGAAGGTTAACAAGTGGAAAGTGAAACTTGTGAAAGAAGAAAAAGAAGTTGGTGAATTGAAGTAAAGATATCATTAAGTGAGGCTTTATTTTTGAAATACCTATAGAAGCTATACTCACATTATGTGTAGCATAAGCAGAAATATTTCCACAGGGATTTACCAATTTTAGTGCACCTTCACTCATTCCTAGCCAACGAAAATGGAACTCTTCATTACTCTCACGTTTATACAAAGGTTATTACGTACGCTAATAAAATTGTTAGGACAACCTTGTATTTTGGTAAACTACCGAGGAGCACACTATCTTAAACCAGCTGACAAAAATGAGAACTAGGAAGTAATAATGAATGTTCTCTGAGAATGTGCTTTCTTTCCAAGAAGAATATCAATGCAAGAATGCAACTGGACAATGACACAAAAAACAGCTTTATAGAATAATACAAGGAAACAAAAGATCCTGATAAACCTTTGAGGGCTACAAAGAATATGAATTTATATTGTGAGACACCACAATGAATGTACTCAGAAATCAGTCACACCACACAACACAAGCATCTCAATCATACAAAATAAGAAGGCTTGAAAATCCTGCTCTAAGATGTCCTTTTGACACACATGCATATGTTATGGACAAAAGGTACAGGGCCACACACTCAAGTCCCCTAGCTACTCTTCCAAGGTTTGAGAACACCCACAACTATGATAGCTACTATTATCAACAGTATAATGATGGCAATGCACATCCATTTTCGTGAGTTCTTCTGGAGTTTCTTAGCATTTTGAAGTGCAGTTGTCCCTCTCTGGACATGATCGACTGCGTTGTTGACCTGAACAAGCCTCTCATTAACGCAAAACCAAACTAAATATGCCCTGTATTCCACATACACATGCATACAAACACAAGATCAAGGGTGTAAGAGGTTGAGAGTGAACAAACCTGACTTTCAATGTTATCTAAAATTTCTCCTTGAGCATCAACTAAGACTGCCATGTCAAGGTAAATCTGAGAAATAGTAAAATAGAATTAGACATGGCATCGTTACAACTAGATTAAGTATTTAAGAAGACTAAGATTTTCGTTTAGGCAAACCTGGTGTAAATCAAGAAGTTTTTTCTCAATCTCTTTCACAGCATCATGTCTCTCCTGAATTTCTTCTACTGTGTTTACTACCTGCAAAATCCAGGTTTTCTTAAGTTTTAATTCTCCACACAAGTGATGCAAAATCATAACTACAATAATTTCAGATGTGTTTCCAAAATAAAACAATTGAAATGTTTGATTACTCCTCCCCAACCCACTGAAAAAAAATTATCATCTTTGGCCATGATATAAAAATGTGAAAACTCACTTTACTATATAAAGTTAATGTAAATAGAAAGATAACAAAACACAATTTTTCCAAGAAAAGAGGAAGACAGAAAACATAACATAATATGTTGATTTTTTCAAAAGGGACTCAATAAATTCCAGTAAAAATTCACAAACCAAGTACCTGTCCTCGGCCTGCTTCTAGAATTGCTCTCTGGAAGATTTGCTCACTGTTTCCAGTTTCTATGAGGTGATCAATTGTCTAGCACAGTCAATGATGGCCAATTACAAAAAAAATTTATATGCAGAGAATATCTCATCTCAAATCACAAACTCATGAGTTAAGCTCACCTCATCATCTGGCCTAGTCCCAGTAACTGTAAATCAAATCAAGTAATCACAAAGTGAACTTGATTAAACACTTTCTAATATATAAGTTTAAAATAAAATAAAAAAGAAGAAGCAATGGTACTGCCATAGTGTACCACAGGGCTGAAATGTTCAAACCTGTTATAACTCTTCTCTCCACAACCTCACGATATTCATCTTGTATTCTTTGTCTAAGAGTCTAAAACATAACACATTGATGAGAAGACAGACATGAAGTTGGAAAAACAGCTTCTGGTGTTAGGTGTTAAAAACTAAACATACCTGGAACTCTGTCATGAGATCCTTGAATTTTTTAGTCAAGGCACTGTGGTTTCAAGGAAAAGTAAATAATTCAGTTTAGTGGGTCCTTTTATCAAGTACAAGAATAAAGATATGTACAACCAACTTACTTTGTCATATTCATTCTTGCTCTGTCAATACCTGTTCCCTTTTCACAGCCAGGCTTTTGTCTATTGGATAGGTTCTGCACAAAACAATTCCTGATCAAATAATTTTCATACTTGTCTGAAATTTTGCAATAAATTGACCTCTAATAAAAACAATATTCAGCCAATAGCTCAATACATCTCTGTTTATAGCCTCTATCTTTGCTTTGACACCATGAGCAATCTTTCCAACTTCATCAATATCTTTCTCCATCCTCTTCTTGATACCTGAAAGTAATGTTATAGGTTTATTAGTCTTATAAACACTGTTAAGTTTTGTTCGCATACATTGTAAGAACCAAAAGAAGTATATCAAAAACGTAAAATTTGAAGCATAAATATTTATTTAACTTGCCACTGTTGCTAGAAAGACAATTTGCCATGTGTCTGTCTGGCTATAGCAGCCTGACAAACCCAAGTTAATACAATTTCAGCTCCAATACCAGAAAATCTTACAACGAAATTCAAAATGGATGGTTCAACTAGAGTATAACATTACATCGTAACACACACTTAACGGCACATGCTTTAGTAACAGATTTTATTCCTTGTTCTAAAGAGTATCAAATTTCACTCACATTTAATGTTAGTAACAAATGCAGTATATTAAAAAAATTGTCATGTGTCTGGTTATAAGTCCCTTACACACCCAAATTAATACATCGTCAGCACCTATACCAGAAAATCACACAACTGAATTCAAAACGGATTATTTCAATTAAAAAACAAAACATTGCACTTGATGTAACCAAAAAAATAACATTGCATCTGTAACACACCTTTCATGGCAGATGCTTTTGTAACAGCTTTCGATTCCTCATTAGCTTCCTGGAAAAAGTACTCTTAGCTTATAAATGAGAACTTGCTGCTGGAAAGTAACAAACGATGAAGATAATGGATACCTTTAACTTTTGAAGTAGCACAGCCAGCTTATCGATCTGTTTATCAGCCTCATGGATCTAATATCGAAACAAAGAATATCAGTACATGTAGTATCAACTGCATTATTGAACAAATTACATGAAGAAAAAGTTGACTATGGAAACAGCAAAAGCTTATCAGTTCTTTTATCCCCTTGGATAACAGTATCTTTCGACTTCCAGCCTATTCTAAAATAATATCCGCACAATAAAAAGCGTGCACATTGTGTACCTGCTTATTAAAAGCTTCCATTCCCATATCAGAGTTGCTTCTCGGAACCTGTCCCATTTCAATGTCACTTTCTCTAGAAGGATGGCCATTACTAGCCTCACCAACAAATGAATCCTGCAAGAACGAATGTCAAATAGTAATGACAAGAATAAAAAGAAAAACAAAACTATCCTTAGACTTTGATCTTATAAAGCAACAACATTGTACTAAACATAACTCATGTCCAATTAATTAACAGTTACAAAACAAAAGAAAAACACCAAAATCACTATCAGAATAAATCCAAAAACCAAAAATTATGCCACAAACAAAATAACCACCTGAAATCTAATTGGGGATAAGTATGATCTGAGTTAAAGCAAGACACCGCCTTTAGGAAATTTTACACTACCCATATAGCGATTCAGCGACGAACTGAATTTTACGGCTTAGAATATCAGAACACGATGATTCCTATTCGTATAACACTAGAATCCAAGGAAAAAATTTGGGCACCTCTAAATGTCGTTTTTTTAAAGAAGATAAAATAAAACAAAACAGAGTATGAATCTGACACTGAGATGGCAGAAAATTAGAACAGAAAAAACAATAAGTTTAGCAATAGAACTACAAGACCCAGTGATCAAAATCGAATTTTGGAATCGAAAAAGGGAATTACAGACATCAGCTTACAGTGAGAAGGTCATTCATCGTGAATTATCAAATCAAACTCAGAGAGAAGAAAGAGATGTCCAAAGTAGACAGTGAAACGGCAATAATTGTGTCTTTGGCCGGCGAAACGACAGCGAAGCAAGGCAGGGAAACCCACGAACTCTCTCACAATGTTTCTTGTTTTTGTTCTTTGTCTTCTTTTATGTTTCAAACAATGTCTTTAAAAATAATAAATGCCTCCATTTCCTTCAGATTGTCTGTTATTTACTTTTTTTATTTATTATCAAATTATTAAATTATAAAACTGATCCAATAAGGCACTTTGTTTTTACAATTTTAGCCTTTTTTATTATATAATTAAAATTTACTAATCATATAATTATCTTTCAAACAAGTATTTCAATTTCAAAATTTGTAAATAGAAAGTTATTTTTCCTTCCACAAATTTCAGTTATTAATAAATTTAATTCTAAAATATTCAGTATCAAACCAAGTTAATTGATATAAGAACTTTGTCAATGAATATGTAAATATCTCTTTAAATATCTAGTTTCGAGACTTATCTATAGACTCAATTTACTCAAACTTCTAACTACTAAAGTAAATATACTTTTTACAATATCATTTAATTATATATTGTCGTATTTGAACTTTTTTGACTTTATAATAATTATTCTAAAAGTATACCTAAAATAATTTCTACCTAATAAAAATTATAAAAAACTATTAATACCTCGCGAAACTCGTTTTTTGTTAGCATTAAATTTGTACATAGTTAACCATTTTATACTGGAAATTAAAATAAATACTTTCGCATAAAATTAAAAATTAACAAATATTCGTAAAATTGTAGATATTAAAAATATCCCGTCCTTGTAATTTTGAAGAACAATGAAAGTATTGATTCAAGTCATTTTTTATGCAAAATGTTTTCTTGCTTTTGTTCATTGATAAGGTATTTTTGAAGAAATGAACTTACTTAGGCAATTGATCTTATTTAAAGAAGAATATATATATATATATATATATATATATATATATATATATATTTTAAGTTAAAGGAAAGAGGTATTCCAAAGTGTTGGAGGAAGAAACAGAGGGACCAATAGATATATGAAATTGACTTATTCAGTATGGCATGGCTTTTGGACAACCTGAAACCTCTGCGATGAATGTGGAATGAACATCACTTTTTCTATTTGTTCAGACTGTATCCAGCTAGAATCAACAAAATGCTTAAAACAAAAAATGAACTTGCCTCCATTGTTTGCTTCAGATTCCATGTTTTCTTTCTCATCTTTTGGAAATTTAGCACTCAGTGATTTCTATCACAAGTATAATATGGTTTTGACTTTTGACTTGTGAGGACCTTTTTTCAAAGCTTTGGCACATGATTCTGTTATTAGAGAAATATATTTTTGTCAAGTGCATTCTTTTTTTTTCCTAAAGAAGATACAATTAAATATTTAATTATTCATTTATGATCTAGGAGTTTGATAAATAATAGGGTCAATAGTTAATTTGGTTTAGTGGTTTTTAAAAAAATCAATTTTGTCTAAAAGTTTGTTAAAAGATACATAATTTGGTTTCTTATGTCAAATTTGCATAAACAACTTTAACTAGTAATGATATGACACGCAAAGTAACTTATATCTCCACGTGTATTTTCGTCCCTCATCTTCATCCTCAACCCAATTTCTAGAAAACATATTCCCTAATTTTTTTTTCTTCTATTTAGACTCTCAACCCATTATTTTCCTCTTGTAACAAATTATTGTTAATAACACAAAGTTCATCCAGTAGGTTTATACAACATAAAAGAGAATCTCATCAAAAAGACAAAAAACATTAATAATACAACAATTGTCAAAAGTGCATAGAACTATCAAATATTCATTCTAATATGCTGGAGCTTTTATGCCCAAAATATCTCAACAAATTAAGAGGAGAGGTGGAGGCTCGAGAAGGCAAGGATTTTCAAATGAAAAAAATTATCACTCATGTAGTTTTTGAACGGAAAATCCAACTCATCCAATATCATGCTATCCAACGAGGGAGATTTAACTTCATCTTCAAAGCAAGGTCCCTCCTCATACTCATGGATCTCCCACCACGCGAAGCACCGTGATGTTGAGGGGACACATAATAGTGTCGTTGGCGACCAGAGAAGAAAGCAGAAGAATAAATGAAAAATTAAAAAAAAGGAGAAATAAAAGGGAATTGTCGTGGTGGCTCTCGTGCTGATTCCGAGAACAACGATGGTCGTGGTGATGACGAGAAGTTTGTGGTTACCGTTGAAAGAGGGCATGTAGTGACGATGACAAAAGTGAAGATTGTGTTGGGTCTCGTGGAGGTGGGATAAGGGTGTTTTTGCCAACGCAAAGTTTTTAGAAGTTGGGTTGAGGGAAGAACAAGAAGTATGTTGGAAAACACATTGGATTACACGTGGAGACATGTGTAGCAGGGTCATTCTACGTGTCAAATCATTGCCAATTAAAGTCATTACGAATTTATCATAATGGACCAAATTGTATGTTTTTTTAACAAACTTTAGAACAAAATTGATTTTTTTAAAATCACTAGACCAAATTGACTTTTGGCCCTTAAAGTAGAAACAAAAAAGGTAATTATACCTTGATAATAATGTTTATTGATTAATTAATATTATCTTTTTATGTAAAATATTTATCATATTTACTGATGATTAGTTTTTGTTAGAAAGTCCTATTCATCCATCATTTTTAAAGATTTTATCTTTTAATTACATTTTTATTTACAAAATTTAAACTAACATTATTTAGAAGATTTAAACTCAAATCTTCTATGATAAAAAAATGAAATATGTAACACCCAAGAAAATACATCTAACTATTACAATACAAGTTCTACCGATTTCTATACAAACTTGAAGTTTTTCAAAATATTTCTATTACAAGATTATGACTTATAGAAATACAAATATTAACAATATAAGAATTGCTTGTTTCAAGTTAGAAAAATAGGGATTATGTTTTATCTCTTTCATTCTTATGTATTTTGATTAGCATGTTAACATTATGTTCTTTGATTGAAATTGGTGCCCGTATAAAAGTCATTTACATTGATTTCTCGCATATAAAATTATTAAGAATGTTCCCTAAATATCGATCCCTCGCATAATTATAAAAGCAACTTAGAATCAAGTTCAGACGTTAATAGCAATTAACATTTCAAGTCTATTTCTAGCACTCAAATATTTTAAGTATTTTTGTTTAGGTCAAAACCCTAAAAATACTTTCCAGTTAGATTTAAGATTCTCAAACATGTCACAACTCTTTAGAAGCAAAACAACATTACCAATAATCAATCAAGAACAAAGTATCATATTTAAATATCACCTCAATATATCAATATATAAGAGTTTGAACATATTACTCCCAATCCCAAAGGGGAGACTTAGCCACGCATACTTCTAGCACTTTCCATTCTCCCAATTGGTTACAATTCACTCAATGGTGTTTTCCTCTCAATCTGACACACTAGGGTTGAGTCTCCAACCCTCTATTTAACCTAATTTGCTAGGGTTAGGTGGCTTCCTGCGTCACGTTGATGGACTTAATGATAAAAACATAAAATGGTTCAATCTGTCTGACGCATTCTCGCTCAAGCGAGAATATCTTGTTGAAGATAGGTTTTGATATCTCCAAATCTATGAAGATTGGTTGAAGGCTTTGCTGCTGCTTGTGTGTGTGGGTTATGGGTAGTTTGAATTTGTAATCCACTTTTAGTTAGGATCCAAAGTTGGTTTAAATCAAATCCTTTTGAAAAAGAGTGTTTTCCAAAGAAGTGAAAAAACTTGTTTTATCGTTTCAATCGGTTGTTTTACACTTAGTGTTTTTTAAACATATTTTGACAAACCTTGAAATTAGTTGGCCTTGCTGTCAAACCAATTCAATCGGTTCTTTCGACATTTCAACCGATTTTTTTTTTAAATCTTTAACAAAAAATTTTAAGTTTGGTAAATCTGTTTTAATTGATTCAAAATTGATTTGACTTTTACATTAAATGTTTTTAACAGCCATTTGGAGTTTAAATAATCTGTTTTACACTCTAGTAGTTATGATATAAGATTAAATCTTTCAAATCATTTTTCTCCAAGATTTACTTCAAGCTTTGGATTTATCAAAAGAGTGGAATAAGATTGCTTTGTATATTTGAGAATTCAATCTGTATCAGGTGGTGATCATTTCTTTTCTCTCTTGAATACTGTAATATTGTGTAAACGTGTTATGTGCAGATCCAAAGGGTGTTATGTGATCTGTTGTATGTTGTTTGCCAAATGAGGTGTGTGTTCTTGAATCACATCTTTGGTGTGTGGGTTGTAATCAAGGTTATTATGGAGGATGCTTGTGAAGAAGGGGAAGAAGTCATTTTTTATGTGATGAGCACTCAAGACATTGTCAATATATATAAATGGGTATGGAGGAAGCTATTGAATTTGTTTATAAATATATCAAAATACATGACCATCAGTCATGCGACAATAACCTTATTGTGGTGCCATGTCACACTTTTCATGCACTAGGAACCACATAATCACATAAAATAAAAACTTTATTGTGGAACCATGTCACATTTTCCTCCATCACCGCCTGGGAGTAGGTGGCCCGAGGGTGGGCGGGAAGGGGAGGAAGGAGAGAAAAGGAACACCTAGTAGGAGAAACTATTTCCACTATGAGAGCACCCTGAGTAGGTCTAGGTGTGTAAATATATAAAGGTGGGAAGACAAGGAGGAACTAGGTGTATTCATATATAGAGGTGGGAAGACAAGGAGGGTCTAGGTGTGTAAAGATATAGAGGTGGAAAGACAAGGAGACAAAAAAATTTGTTAGACAGGGAGAGGCAAAAAAATCTATTGCACAGGGAGATACAAGAATTTTGTTGTGACAATCGATTATAACTAGAGTCATGAATGTTTTAAATTGGCAGACAAGAAATTTGTTATCATAATTATCACGGTTTTTATTTATTTATAAATGGTCATGATACAGAAAAATAAATGGTCACAATACAAAATAAAATATGATCCTTCTCCCGCAATAAAAGTGATCATCGTACAAAATAAAATATGATCTTACTTCCACACTACACTTCTCTATTCATTATATTATATTTCAAAAATTTAAAATATTCATAATTTTACATGTACCGTATCCACCTTCATCCATTAGACAAATTCAACTGAGTCAAATTTAAGTGGTTTTTATACATCAAGTCAATGTTGTTAAACATGATAATGGCCAGTGTTGTCGTCAATAAAAATATTATTAACTAATATTTTGGAATTAATATTTTGTTTTTATTTAGAATTTTTAGAATTCTGAATCTTGGACTCTAATTTTTTTTTATTGTCTCAATGATTTTGTTACACCCCAATAATGTTTGGGTGGAAAACAAAAGTAGACAAATGTATCTTATAGGTAATTATTGGTGGAAAACTCCACACACTCCTTGGTGTTCGCAAATGATAACTTCAACCGACACCAGAAAACATCAGACTTATCAGCATTAATTTTTTGAATAAAACAATAAATTAACAAATCACAAAAACAGAGAAGTAGAGTCAATTACCAGTGTGGTCATCAATAAAAATATTATTAACTAATATTTTGTTTTTATTTAGAATTTAGAATATTGGTCTCCTCTAATTTTATTTTGTTTTTATTGTCTCGGTGATCTTGTTACCCCACAATAAAATGATCCTCGTACAAAATAAAATATGATGTTTTCCCATAATAATGTTAGGTGGAAAGCAAAAGTAGAAAAATCTATGTTATAGGTAATTATTGGTGGAAAACTTTTCTGACCGAAATGACAACTTCAAACGGACACCAAAAAAATCAGATTTATCAGCATTAATTTTCATTTTCTGAATAAAACAATAAATTAACAAATAACATAAACAGAGGAGTAGAGCTAATTATCAGTTTTGTCGTCAATAAAAATATTATTAACTAATATTTTGGAATTCAGTACTCTTTGCCTCTCAACAAAGTCCCAAACACTCTCCATGGTATCAATTCTGTGTTTTCATAGTCTTCTTTCGTGAAATTGTCAATTGTGTATTGTGTAGTTAAATTAATCCTTTCAGATTTTTCTGTCCAATTATTATGATTGAAGTTAAAAAAGAAAGTTTTTTTTGCCATCCGATGTAGATCATGAAGTATTTGTGTTGACATATATGCATTTGATTAGGGTCTTATTGTAATGGTTATGAAACTATGAACAATTATTTTAACACATCAATCTGTGAGTATTTCCTCCAGGCGAAGCATGTATGGTTCTGTCAAGCAAAACATTACTTGTTATTTTCAAGGATGATGGACTATCAAATGATAATGGATAGATGTTATTGTGTGTTGTTTTCACTAATAATATGATTCTGAAAAGGACTTTTATTTTGAAATAGCACAATCTAAACAAAGAAACTTTACAGTGATATAAATTTATTTTGTTTTTATTGTCTCATCGATCTTGTTACACCCACAATAAAATGATTTTCGTACAAATTATAAAATATGATCTTACACCTACAATAGTGTTTGGGTGTAAAGCAAAAGTAGAAAAATTTATCTTATAGGTAATTATTTGTGAAAAACTCCACACATGAGACCAAAATTACAACTTCAAGACACATCAGAAAACATCAGATTTATCAACACTATTTTTTCGAATAAAACCTTAAATTAACAAATCCCTAAAATCGAGGAGTAGAGTTAATTAACAGTGTGGTCGTCAATAAAAATATTATTAACTAATATTTTGTTTTTATTTAGAATTTATAATATTGATATCCTCTAATTTTATTTTGTTTTAATTGTCTCGGTGATTTTGTTACCCATAATAGGATGATCCTCATACAAAATAAAATATGATGTTACCCACAATAATGTTAGGATGGAAAACAGAAGTAAAAAAATTGGAAGAAAACTCCACACACTCCTTGATGACCGAAATAACAACTTAAACGGACACCAAAAAAACATCATACTTATCAGCATTAATTTTTCGAATAAAACAATAAATTAACAAATCACATAAATAGAGGAGTAGAGCTAATTACCAATGTTGTTAGAATAAAAATATTATTAACTAATATTTTGGAACTATTTTTATTTAGAATATATAGATTTTAGAATCTTGGCCTCCTCTGATTTTATTTTGTTTTTATTATCTCATAAATCTGGTTACATCCACAATAAATAATCCTTGTACAAAATCAAATATGATATTACAACCAACCAGTTTAGGTGAAAAACAAAAGTAGAAAAATGTATCTTATAGGTAATTATTGGTAGAAAACTCCACACATCCTTGGTGTGACAGAAATTATTACTTCAATAAACACCGAAAAACATCAGATTTATCAACATTAATTTTTTGAATAAAACAATAAATTAACAAATCACAAAAACAGAGAAGTAAAGCTAATTACCACTGTTGTCATCAATAAAAATATTATTAAATAATATTTTGTTTTTATTTAGAATATTAAGAATTTAGAATATTGGTCTCCTCTAATTTTTATTGTTTTTATTGTCTAAGCAGTCTTGTTACATCTACAATAAAAATATCCTCATACAAAATTAAATATAATGTTACACCCACAATAATATTTGGGTAATAATATTTGGGTGGGGAGTAGAAGTAGAAAAATGAATCTTACAAGTAATTATTGATGAAAAACTCCACACACTCCGTAGTGCCCGCAAATGATAACGTCAATGTAAAAGTAGAAAAATTAATCTTACAGATAATTATTGATGGAAAACTCCACACATTTCTTAGTGCCCGCAAATGATAACGTCAACGACACCGAAAAAACATCATATTTATCAGCATTAATTTTTCGAAGAAATCAATAAATTAACAAATCACAGAAACAGAAGAGTAGAGCTAATTACCAGTGTGATAGTCAATAAAAAATATTATTAACGAATATTTTAGAACTAATATTTTGTTTTTATTTAGAATATTTAGAATTTAGAATATTTACCTCCTCTAGTTTTATTTTTTTTACTATCTCAACGATCTTGTTACACCCACAATAAAATCATATTCATACAAAATATAAAATATGATGTTACATCCACAATAATTTTTGGTAGAAAACAGAAGTAGAAAAATATATTTATAGGTAATTATTAGTGGAAAACTCCACATACTCCTTGGTGACGGAAATTATTACTTCAACAAACACTAGAAAACATCAAATTTATCAACATTAATTTTTTGAATAAACAATAAATTAACAAATCACAAAAACAGTGGAGTAGAGTTAATTACCAATTTGTCGTAATAAAAATATTATTAACTAATATTTTGTTTTTATTTAGAATTTAGAATCTTGGACTCTTCTAATTTTATTTTGTTTTTATTGTCTCAGAGATCTTGTTACACCCACAATAAAATGATCCTTGAAGAAAATCAAATATGATGTTACACCACACAATATTGTTTGGTAGAAAGCAAAAGTAAAAATAAAATAAAATGTATCTTATAGGTAATTATTGGTGAAAAACTCCACAAACTCCTTGGTGACGGAAACTATTACTTCAACAAACACCACAAAACATTAGATTTATCATTATTAATTTTTTTAATAAAACAATAAATTAACAAATCACAAAAAACAGAGTAGTAGAGCTAATATTTTGTTTTTCTTTAGAATATTTAGAATTTAGAATATTGGTCTCCTTTAATTTTTATTTTATTTTATTGTCTTAATAGTCTTATTGCACCCAAATAAAAATATCATCGTACAAAATAAAATATGATGTTACATCCACAATAATATTTGAGTGGGAAGTAGAAGTAGAAAAATGAATCTTACAAGTAATTATTGATTGAAAACTCCACACACTCCATGATGCCGGCAAATGATAACTTCAACCAACACCAAAAAACATAATATTTATCAGCATTAATTTTCTGAATAAAACAATAAATCAAATAACAGAAACAGAGGAGTAGAACTAATTACCAGTGTGGTTGATAGAGAAGAGCCTAATGTCCCAAGAAAGACACAATAGACAAACCAAACAGCCTTTGTGGATGAGAGACTTCATAATGAATTAGGATAATGCTAATAGTAAATGTTAATGGCCCAAATTTTGTAACCTAAACATCACTATACAAGTGATGTTGTTTTTGGAAATAAAGTAGAGAACCTTTTACCCTAGTATTAATTCCCTGAGTATTAGTTAGTAAGGTAACTATTGTGGTAGTGTTATAATTGTGACGAGAAATTTCTACCAGGTCACAAATGCTCCACCTCACGATTTCTCCTAGTTTTAGATGTCACAGAACCAGTCCTTGAAATTCTAGACGTTCCTCCTGATCTCGACCAGACAGAAGACATGGTCCATTTCCACTTATCTCCCCATGCTCTCATAGGAAATTTCTCCCTCCAAACTCTAAAGTTCCAAGACCTCATCCACAATTTACCAATTATCGTTCTCATAGACTCTGGCAGTTCCCACAACATCCTTCAACCTCGTATTGTCAAACACTTACACCTACCCATTCAGTCTAGTCCACCTTTTTGAGTCATGGTGGGAAACAGTGCCTTCATAACATGTCAAGGCATTTGTCCTGTGGTACAGATATCTCTCCAAACCTCAGTTTTCACTATTCCCTTCTATCTCCTACCTAAGAGGGTGCTGATGTAGTTCTAGGAATTGAATGGTTGCACACGTTGGGCCCCATTCAAGCAGATTTTGCAATCCCCAGCATTGCATTCACCCACCTCAATAAACATATCACCCTCACAGCTACAACCCCATCAACCCCAACACAAGATACTTACCATCAGATTTGCCACAACATCTCCACTCACACCATTGCTTCACTTCATTTATTATAAGTTGACACACATTCCCTGATCCCCATTTCCCTAGAAACTAGCTTGCAAACACCATCATCCCCACTTTACCATTTACCCCAATCCATTCAAACTATCTTATGCAAACAACAGTCAATCTTCAAACCACCCCACGTTTACCCCACCAATACCCCATGACCACCACATTCCCCTCTTACCCAACACAAGTCCAGTTAATGTACGCTCGTATCGATACCCCCTAAAAGACATACAATCACCCACTTAATTGCATAGATGCTGTAGAAAGGATTCACCAAACCTAGTACCAGCCTCTTTTCGTCCCCAATACAACTCATAAAAAAGAAAGACGGGACATGGTACTTTTGTGTTGATTACAAAGCACTCAATGCAGTCACCATCCATGACCATTTTCCCATACCCATTATTGATAAATTGCTAGATGAATTGGGGTCCACTACAATTTTTACCAAGATTGACCTATACTCAGGGTACCACCAAATTAGGCTCAACCCAAATGACACTCACAAGACAGCCTTCAGGACCATGGATGGACACTATGAATTCCTAGTTATGCCTTTTGGTTTGACTAATGCTCCCTCCACATTTCAGGTAGTCATGAATGATCTATTACGACCTTTTCTTAACGGTTTGTTTTAGTTTTTTTTTTTATTACATTCTTATTTACAGTCCCGCACTATAGGACCATTTGATCCATTTATAGCTTATTATGAAATTGTTACAAACATGGTTTTTTTTTTTTACTAAGCTTTCTAAATGCAATTTTGCTACTTCAAAAGTCAGTTACTTAGGCCACATCATTTCTCAAGCTGGAGTGGCCCCTGACTTTAAGAGCATTCCTCGGTCTCATCGAATTTTATATCTTCCGGATTTCACCCAACCTTTTGCTATAGACACAGATGCCTCTGTGGTTGCTGTAGGAGTAGTCCTCAACCAAGCTAGTCACCTAATCGTCTTCTTCAGTAAAAAAGATGTGTCCCCGTCTCCAAGCAGCATTAATGTATGTGAGAGAGATGTATGCAATCACAAAAGCAATCAAAAAATAGCGTCAATACTTGTTAGGAAACCATTTAAAAATCTACACAGATCAAAAGAGCCTCAATACACTGCTATCACAAACAATCCAGACACCAGAACAACAAAAATGGACAACAAAACTTCAAGGGTATGACTTTCAAATAAAATACAAACATGGAAAAAACAATGTTGTGGCTGATGCACTATCCCGCCAACTCTCTTGGTATTTTTAGTCGTCTCCTCCCCAATCCCCACCATATTCAAAGAGTTGTGGTAATACTTCACCACCACAGAGGGCAAAAATTTAATACTTTCACTCACCCGCAACCAACCATTACCCATCAATTCTCCACCAGCCAAGGTCTACTCTTCTTCCACAACCGGATTTTCCTTCCCCAAACTCAAGATTTTCGCAAGTGTATCATCAGTGAGCTTCATGACTCACCCATAGGGGACACTCTGGTTTGAAACCCACAATGTCAAAGGTAGTTGCATCCTTCTACTGGCCAGGCTTGACATGAGACACCAAGGAGTTCATACAACACTCCTCGATGTGCCAACAAAATAAGTACCTGCCACAAAAACCACAAGGATTAATCCAACCCCTTCCTATACCACATCAAGTATGGGCAAACATCTCTATGGACTTTATTACGCACTTACCGGCATCTGCTGACCGCACTGTAATTTGGGTGATCTATGACCGTCTGTCCTAGTACATCCACTTCTTGGCCTTACCCACTCATCACACGGCCCAAAGCCTCGCCCAGAGGTTCTCCACCGAGATCTTCTGTTTACATGGACTTTCCACGAGCATAGTGTCAGATCGTGACCCTATCTTCACTAGCACCTTTTGGCACAACTTGTTCAAAGCCCAAGGAACAACACTTCGTTTCAATCCTTCATACCATTCTCAAAACGATGGTCAAACAGATGTATTGAATAGGGGGTTAGAAGCTTACCTTGCTTTTTTGCCAGTCACCACCCCCATTCATGGTACAGATTTATTCACCTCGTCTAATAGGTCTTACCATTCCTCCATTGACACCTCTCCCTTCCACGCATTATATGGACGACCGTCGCCCATTGCCATTGACATGCTTCACACACCCTAAACGGACACCACGATTTCGAAACTCCTACACGAGCACACCATCGTCATCCACCAGTTGAAGATAAATCTCCATCACAACCGCCAACGGATGCGGGCCCAAGCAGATAACCATCGCACCGAACGCTCCTTCACTGTCGGCAAGTGGGTGTGGCTTTGTCTGCAACCGCACTGTCAACACTCTGTCGAACGACGCTACTCACCCAAGCTCGCTCCTCGTTTTTCAGGCCCCTATAAGATTGTGCGTCACATAGGAAAGGTGGCTTACGAGCTCCACCTTCCCTCGTCATCACGCATCCATCCAGTGTTTCACGTATCTCTTCTCCTTCAGTTTAAAGAGGTACCGCCAGAGAGTGCATCTAACTCAAGTACGACCCCACACCACTTCTAGACTTACTGATATGAATCCAAATAGACATGACAATAAAATTGGGAATTTAGGGTTACGGAACGGAATAAATTCAAAACAGTAACAATAAAAACCTGGATAAAGGAAGGCGCCACAAACAAAGTTTGAT
>Ga0123342_1003571_pt1 | contig 24838 bp, 15 predicted proteins | sample Turbeawhitnodule_FD_89960 | JGI IMG/M metagenome (GOLD analysis project Ga0123342, IMG submission 89960) | Root nodule microbial communities of legume samples collected from Mexico - Turtle bean Mexico white nodule | ecosystem: Host-associated > Plants > Roots > Nodule | place: Mexico: Nepantla... | reverse complement strand
CATCTACCAAAGATATTACAAATAAAGAAAACAATTGTCCATTATTTCCTAAGGCCTTGAACATGCTTCTTGTAAGCCTTTGAGGAGGATGAATGACGTCTTGCACATCTACCTCTTGATCCTTTTCCTCTTCTTGTCCTTGTTGATTGGCTTCTATTTGTCCTTGGCCTTGATCTCCATCAGTAGTAAACCCAAGGGGCCACTCGTTCACTGATGATATAATAGCCACTCCTCTTCCCAACAAATGGAGGGGTCTAACCATGAATCTCTACGATGGTTCCACAGATCCGGACGAACACCTGAACATCTTCAGGACACAGATGACCCTTTACACGATTGATCGGACGGTGTGGTGCAAGGTCTTCCCTACATCGCTAAGGGAAGGCCCCCTCGGATGGTTTTCTGACCTTCCCCCGAATTCCATTACCAGCTTTGATGCTTTGGAACTAAAATTTACTACGCAATATGCTACAAGTAGACCTCATCGGACATCCTCCATGTCCCTTCTTAACGTAAAACAAGAAATAGGAGAATCCCTAAGAGCTTTCATGGACAGATTTAGCAAAGTCTGTATGGGCATACGCAATCTGAATCCAGATATAGCTATGCACCACCTGGTCTCGACCATGCTACCCAGAAGATTCACGGAAATCTTTATCAAACGGCCACCTTATAGCATGGATGAATTAAGAACAAGAGCGACAAAATTCATGCAAATCGAGGAGCACGTCGACTACCATCGGAAAAACATGTAGAGAGTACGGACAAAAACAAGGGAATTCGTCCCCCCACAGTACCAACCGACCGAGATAGATATCGTCCTAATCAAGGTCCTCGTTTCCATACTTATACCCCGTTGGTTGTACCAAGAGGTAAAGTTTTGGATGAAGCACTGTAGACTGACCTTATCCCGGCACTGAAACAGTCACATACTCCTCCCAATGTTGATACAGGTAAACATTGTCAATACCACCGCAACTACGGTCATACGACCGAGGGTTGCCAAGCATTAAAAGACAAGATAGAGGAACTTGTCCACGTCGGTCACCTTCGCAAATTTGTGAAAACAACCATAACTGCGACCAGATCGCCCCAGCGCGACCCTGATTCCCGAGAACGTTCAGGACGAAGAAACGATCGAGTTCGCAATGATCATCGTCGCTCAAACAGAAGAAAACGAAGTGAAAGTCCAGTCAGACGGACGAGGCCTAAAAGCGAAAGTCCTGAGCGCAGAAGTCGGACCAAACAGAAAGTTCGAGCAGTTATCAATACAATCGTCGGGCCAGTGTCACTCGGCACACCTCCTCAAGAAGTTAATTACATTGCAGGTGGTTTTGCAGGTGGAGGATGTTCCAATTCTGTGAGGAAGAAGCATTTAAGGGCGATCCAATCCGTCCATTCGACCTCCTCACATCGCCGACCGCACATACCGCCAATAACATTCACCGACGATGACTTCACAGCAATTGATCCTGCTCAGGACGACCCCATGGTCATAACCGTTAAGATAGACAAATTTGCAATCGCAAAGGTCCTGGTGGACCAGGGTAGCTCGGTCGACATCCTTTACTAGGAGACATTCAAGAAGATGCAGATCTCGGAGACAAAGATACAACCTTACAATGAACAGATAGTTGGGTTTTCAGGAGAAAGGGTAGATACGAGAGGATTTATTGATTTATACACTACGTTTGGCGATGACTACCTCAACAAGACTATTAACATACGATACCTGCTTGTCAATGCCAACACATCGTATAATATCTTGCTCGGTCGTCCATCCATCAACAGGTTGAAAGCCATTGTTTCAACCCCACATCTAATCATGAAATTCCCTTATGTTAATGGAGATATAGCCATAGTACACGTGGATCAAAAGATAGCGAGGGAATGTTATGTAGCTAGCTTAAAAGTAGAACCAACCCGAAGGCTGTATACCACGTCGACCGACCGATCTCCAGAGCGGAGAGGTCGGTCGCCAGAGAGACGTTCTAGAGGACGAGGATCTAGAAGGCATTTAGTTGCTCTGGTCGATCTAGACCCTCGGCTGGATGACCCACGGATGGAAGTAGGGGAAGATCTTCAACCCGTATTCCTCCGTGACAAAGATCGCAAAACAAACATGAGAACGTCCCTCAAGCCGAATGATCGAGAAGCAATTGGTAAGGATTTAACAAAGAATGCTGACCTTTTTGCTTGGACTGCCGCAGATATGCCAGGGGTAAAATCGGATGTTATCACTCACCGACTATCTGTCTATAAAGAAGCCAGGCCGATCGCCCAAAAGAAAAGAAAATTAGGTGAAGAACGGCGCAAGGCCGCACGAGAGGAAACAGACAAACTGGTACAAACCGGTTTTATTCAGAAAGCCCATACACAACATGGTTGGCCAATGTTGTCATGGTAAAAAAGGTGAATGGTAAATGGAGAATGTGTGTAGATTACACGGACCTTAATAAGGCATGCCCAAAGGACTCGTATCCCCTACCTACAATCGACCGACTGGTCGACGGTGCGGCCAGCCATCAAATTTTAAGTTTCCTTGACGCTTACTCAAGGTACAACCAAATACAGATGTATCACCGTGACCGGGAGAGGACTGCGTTCAGAACAAACTCCGACAATTTCTTCTACGAGGTCATGCCGTTCGGCCTCAAGAATGCCGGAGCCACATATCAACGACTCATGGATCACGTTTTTCACGACATGATCGGTCGAAACGTGGCGGCATACGTTGACGATATTGTCGTTAAGTCTGATTCGTGCGAACAACACATTTCTGACTTGAAAGAAGTTTTCCAGGCCTTGCGTAAATATCGCATGCGTTTAAATCCGGAAAAGTGGGCGCTCGGCGTAGAAGGTGGGAAATTCCTAGGCTTCATGCTCACCCATCGAGGCATAAAAGCTAATCCAGAAAAGTGCAAAGCAATTACAGAAATGAGAAGTCCCAACGGACTTAAAGAGATCCAACGGCTAGTAGGTCGTCTCACTTCATTGTCTCGGTTCGTACCTAAACTTGTCGAACGAACGAGACCTATTATAAAACTCCTGAAGAAAACAACTAAGTTTGAGTGGACAGATGAATGCGAACAAAATTTTCTTCAGCTTAAGACGTTTCTGGCATCGCTACCGGTCATCCAGAAACCCAACACACGTGAGCCTATCATAGTGTACCTATCCGTTTCCAACGAAGCGGTAAGTTCTGTTTTGGTACAGGAGATCGAAACGGAAGAACGACCGGTATACTTCGTTAGCCGAGTTTTACACGGCGCGGAGGTCCGGTATCAAATGGTAGAAAAGGTTGCATTATCCTTGGTCATCACCGCACGACGAATGCGGATGTATTTCTAGAATCACCGGGTCATAGTTAAAACTAACTATCCCATCATGAAGATCCTCACGAAACCTAACCTAGCCGGACGAATGATAGGTTGGGCAGTCGAATTGTCAGAATTCCATATCGAATACCAACCTAGGGGAGCCATTAAGTCCCAAGCCCTTGTTGATTTCACAGTAGAGCTCACTCCTTATCCGACCGAAGAGAAGACGTCCCGATGGACATTATACGTGGACGGATCTTCAAACAGTCGTTCGTGCGGAGCGGGAGTTGTACTCGAAGGACCGGGAGAAATCGTTATCGAGCAAGCCTTGAAGTTTGAATTTAAAGCTTCGAATAATCAGGCCGAGTATGAAGCAATAATTGCAGGTTTACACCTGACAATCGAGTTAGAGATAACTAATCTAACTTGTAAAAGCGACTCCCGCTTAGTCGTCGAACAACTCACAGAGGAATATGAGGTGAGAGAGACATTGCTTCAACAATATTTCCATTTTGTGAAAAATCTTTTAAGCAGGTTCAAAGAAATCTCCTTCCAACACGTACAGAGAGAAAATAACACTCGGGTGGACACTCTGTCAAGGCTGGCTATTGTCAAACAGAAAGGAGTCCATCGGTCGGTCATACACGTGACCCTTGCTAAACCAAGTGTTAGCGCCGAAGAATGCATGGCGACCGACACTCAACCTAACTGGATGACGCCTATCAGGCAATACTTGACAAAAGGAGTATGTGACCCACACTTGGAAAAAACGATGAAACAGCAGGCCGCCTGGTACATACTCATTGATCAGGATCTCTATCGGAGAGGATATTCCCGCCCTCTCCTAAAATGTCTCAACCTAGAGCAAGTCACTTATGTGATGAACGAACTACACGAAGGGATATGTGGAACGCATTCTGGAGCGCGAACAATGGCCGCCAAAATACTACGAGTCGGGTACTACTGGCCAATCGTGCAAGGAGATTGCACCGAATACGTCCAAAAATGTATAAAATGTCAGGAGTTCGGCACCCTGCCACACCAAAAACCAGAAAATCTACATTACTTCCTATCTCCCTGGCCATTTGTGAAGTGGGGGATGGATATTATCGGACCCTTTACACCCGGGAAAGGACAATGCAAATTCCTGCTGGTCGGCGTCGATTACTTTACCAAGTGGATCGAGGCCGAACCGTTGACGGCTATCACCGCCCGTAACGTTCAGAACTTCGTCTGGAAAAATATTGTTTGCAGGTTCGGTCTACCTCAAGTTATCATCACTGATAACGGTCGATAGTTCACCGACCGAGGACTAGCTGAGTTCTACGAGAAGCTCCACATCAAGCATGTTACGAGTTCGGTCGAACACCCGCAAACCAACGGTCAAGCCGAAGCCGCCAATAAGGTCATCCTCAACGAGCTGAAGAAACTACTTGATCCAGCCAAGGAAAATTGGACAGAAGAACTACTAGAAGTTTTGTGGGCCTATCGCTGCACTCCTCAGTCAACTACTCAGGAGACACCCTACAGTCTGATGTACGGCACCGAGGCCATGATTCCGGTTGAAATCGGTGAACCCTCATTACGCCGACAAACGCTGGACTTGGATCTAAACAAAGAAAAGCTTGCTAATCGGCCTCGACCTCATTAATGAATTAAGAGACAAGTGCAAGATAAGAGAAAAAGCATGCAAGATACGGGCGGCAAGAAGATACAACTCGAAGGTGAAGCCGCGGAGTTATCAAAAGGGAGACTTGATTTGGCGCATGCGCAACGACGCTCGGAAGGATGACGGAAAGTTTTCAAGCAATAGGGAAGGACCGTTCCGCATTGCCGACACAGCTACGGGCAGAGCATATTACTTCGAATATTTATCAGGAAAATTTGTACCGAGAACGTGGAATGCCACACATCTCATATTCTATTACAGTTGATAAATAAATTTAGTGTACTATTTTCTCACTCGGTCATTTTATCCCTAAGGAGGGTTTTCGACCGAGAAGGTTTTAACAAGGCACTTTAAAAAACTCATTCTCATGGAGTCATTACCAATTTTGGTCATAAATTAATAGTATTAACTATTAAATTAACCGAGCGGTCGGTTCGAATTATAGCTTAAACGTTATCAGAATTACCAATTTGGCCAAAAATTAATAATTTCATTATTAATTGAAATAACCGAGCGGTTGGTCCAAATTATAGCTTAAACGTTATCAGAATTACCAATTTGGCCAGAAATTAATAATTTCATTACTAATTGAAATAACCAAGAGGTAGGTCCGAATTATAGCTTAAACGTTATCAGAATTACCAATTTGGCCAGAAATTAATAATTTCATTATTAATTGAAATAACTGAGCGGTCAGTCCAAATTATAACTTAAACGTTATCAGAATAACTAATTTGGCCAGAAATTAATAATTTCATTATTAATTGAAATAACCGAGCGTTCGGTCAGAATTATAAATGTTGTTTACCAAGTTTTTGGTCAGAATTAATATCAATCATTAATTAACCGGTCGTTCGATCAAAACTATAACTTTAATGTTATTCGAACAATAACTTAAATGTTGTTTACCAAGTTTTTGGTCAGGAATTAATATCAATTATTAATTAACCGGTCATTCGGTCAGAACTATAACTTCAACGTTATCCGAATAATAACTTAAACGTTATTTACCAAGTTTTGGTCAGGAATTAGTATCAATTATTAATTACTGATATTAATTATTAGTTCGGTTAACCCTTCGTTCGGTCAGAATCAGCGCATGTTGATCGAATTACAATACGATTATTGGTACAATTCACACAGTTCGATCAGTCGGCGAGAATATTTAGCGGAAACGCATACTAGTATTGACAATGAAAAGTAAAAGGCAATTGTTCAAGGCAATTAAAACATAAAGCGATAAAATTGTTCCAAGCCCACACCCCGGGTTCAGGTAAATTTAGAGTTAAACAACATCTATAGTCTCGTCCGGTGGCATAGAATCTTCTGGTTGTATGGTATCGTCCGCTTGTGGTGTCTCCACGGTCGGATCCTCCATGAGTTGGTCAATATCTTTGGCCTCCTCACCTCCAAGCGGCACCAATCGGCCATCAACCACATCCATATTGGAGTCATATCGTTCGTCATCCGCCGACACACCATGATAGAAGGCTACCTGTCGAGCGCCCTGGTTGAACGACTCCTCATTAATACTCAGCATAAAGCCCTGGAGTTGTTCAACTTGGGAGCTAAGGGACCCCTTATCGGCAAGCAGCTCTTCTTTTGCTTTCAAGGCATCGTCTCGTTCGGCCATCACGTTGTTCAGTGTGGCCTTCAAAGCCTCTTGCTCTTCCTTAGCCAACTTGGACTCCTTTTGAGCATCTTCAACGGCCTTCAGAGCCTCCTTCAAGGAGACGGCCGAGTTACTCAATTGCCTCTTTAATTTTGGAATAGACACTATTTTGGTTCTCTTCAGCTCGTCACCAAGTGCCCTGCTTACCACGGCCGCCCGATATTGCAACTCCACCATCTCCTCTATCAGATCCAGACAGGGGACGACCGACAAAACACCCTCATCTTCAGGGCGTAGGTCAAATTGCATGGTGGGAGCCACCCTTACGGATAGCCCCAACATACTTACCGGGCTCCCGGATGACCTGGCCGTCTCGAAACGGGGTGCCTTAGCGGGACGCCCCCTCTTTTTTCCTTGAGCTGGAGAAGCAACGGGCTCGACCGGCACGATTTCTCGCTTAGTCGGCCGAGGTGCAACCCCAGCAACGACCGAGATCTTTCGGGTTTTGGCTTGCCTCTTGAGGCTGTGCATATATTTCTTCAAACTAGGATCCATCTTCAGAACAATATTTGCAAAACAAAACATAAATACAGTTAAGAAACATCGAGTTATTAATAAAACGACCGAAGGGAAGAGGTGCTCACCATTCAGATCCGCCCATTACTTGGACGACCTATAAAGAGCTACCAATTCCCGAGTAAGAAGTCTACACGAAGATTGGTTTACAGTCATCAAAATCTCCTTATCAAAAGGGGATAAGGATTCCCAAAAATGGTTATCGAGGGAGGTGGGCTTCTCGGTCCAGTGGAATGGAAACTTGGTAGTTCCATCGACGTTGTAAAATAAATCTCAGCCATCCGGCTCGACAAAGACTTTGAAATAATAATCTTTAAAATTTTTATAAGAAGTGGTGAATGCGGCAAAACGCACATTTCCCGAACGGCTGGATAGGAATAACCATCCTACAGGAGTACTAGGATGAGTATTGTAGTAATATAAAAAAGACTCAGGGGTAGGCGTAAGGCCAAAAATCTGACAGATGATTCGAAAGGCTTGTAAAATTGCCCACGAATTTGGATGTAATTGGGTCGGCGCAACGTTGAGAATCCGAAGGACACTCATGGTGAAGTCGTCAAAAGGAAAGGATATATGAAAATGAGAAAAGAAAGTGCTATAAACAAAAAATAAATCATGAGGAGCATTTTCCCGACCGTGGCATACACGGTCGGTCACGCCGCATATATCTACAGCCAATGCCTCGGTCGGGCAGTCTAGCGCTAGAAAATCTTTATGACTTGAAAGAAATTCATCTAAGTCATCAGAAGACTTAATTTTGCTAGGTATTAGGAGGACGGACGGATCGACCCAATCATAACTTGGGCCATCCGACGACTAACTCGCACTGCCAAATGCAGTACGAGTCAAAGATGAATCTATGTTATTAGAAGACTCAACAAAGGAAGGCATCACTAACCTCAATGATGGACTAAGCGACGAAGTTGACAACTGTGATGGACTCGGCACTCAGAGCAGAAAGCACAAGATTCATAAAGCAAACGCAAAAACCTTAACACTCACAAATGAAGCGCTATTTATAGGCTGAGAAGTGAGAGAAGAAAATCCCGCGATCGTCCAACACCGTTAGATCAAACTCAATCCAACGGTTAAGCGCACTCGGCATACGAAACGACGCAAAATCCTCACCGTTAAACCTATAAAGATGGGACAGCGCCCCCAAACGGCAGCTCTGCCATACGTCACATCTCTGCCACGCATTTAATGGTGCCAGCTATCAAGCACTACCTCGAAAGTCCCATGCGTCTTATACGACTCTTCGGCCATCCATATCCTCGAGCCTGGGGGGCAAGTGTACCGGTCGATACCAGACGAACGAAAGGTTTACGTTAAATGACTTAATTAAATAAAGAACGTGGTTACACGTGGAACGAGCAATTATAACTTCCGCTGAATAAGTCAAGCACGTTCTCTGGAACACTCCCTGGATTTCAGGAAACCACCAAGCACGACCCAGAGACCACTAAGCATGTCTCTAGCCATCAGTTGCTTGGCCCACATGGCCAAGGCCCAAGTCAACCTACTAAAGGGACTTCTGAAAGGGGGAAAAGGTACATTTTTCATAAGATCAGAGAATTCTCATTGAGCACCATCGCTGACTTGAGCGTCAGAGTGCAACCGTAGGTACCCCCACCGGCCGACCGAGGCACGCGAAGAGAGAAGGAAACTTGAAGCATAGGACAGCTAAGAGCGAAGTAAGTATTGTGTATCGACGTGGATCAACATTGCTCAGCCCCCAATATCCATACAGGTACAGTATCTTCTCTATGTTGAGAGTGGAAAGAAAAGATTCTTTGTAGACCCATTCAGGTGGAGCCACCTTAATATAAGTAAAACGTTAATCACCATTACATCTTAATTACAGGATAAATATGGACTATTAACAAAATTCTATTTGAGTGACTACTTATCAAAATAACCAAATTAACATGGCAATTACTTCCTTCACCCGATCAATTGCTTCCTGCACCCGACGAAGTTTTTAAAATTCAACTATGTCCTTGTCTTTGGTGTTTATGGATGGATTTATCCGGAACCCAATATTAGTGTTTATGGATAAAAACATCCAGAAGTCATAAAGCTGCTTATGGATGAAAAAATCCAGAAGTCAAGCAGGTGCCTATGGATGACAATATCCGGAACATATAATTGTTATAGATAAAAGCAATACATGGTTTTTTTTAAATGCTCATAACTTAATATCCCAAACCACTGTAAATAACAATACTAAAATCCACATTCAATAATATAGATAAGGTTCAAATGCATCATCATGGATAAAAATATTACATAAAAAAGAATCTTAATACATTATCCCTACATGCTCAATCATTCCTACGTGAATCCTAACATATACAACTCTATCATCAGTCGCTCCTCGTGCTAACATAATGACTGCTTGTATGCCTTCCCAAACATGACTGCCCTCCACGACATCACCATGATTATGTAATGGTTGCAATGTTTGTGTAATTCTACAACAAATACCCTACAAGAATAACACAAATAAATACGTTAATAAAGTTACAAGCATACCAGGATGTTCAGGATGTGACTCCTCAAGATGTGCTCCGTGGCCACGTGCATCTGAGGGTACCAGTAGGGGACGCTCATTATCCTCCGCATGAATCACATCTGGATGTGATACAGATCTAAACCAAGACATGTACTCTTCAACGCAAGCGCCTGGATAAGGTGATCTGGCCATACCATTTATGACATAATCAACATAAAGAGAATTCTTCAAAATTCCATGGGGAATTTATGTTTCTGTTGGGATTCTATCAATAAGATGATTATTTTACAACATAATGCAATCAAAGCTTCATTACATTTGTGATGCATTTATGCGCGTTGAAGCATGTATCCTAACACACAATGGTCCCTACGGATGACAATATCCAGAACACATTGTTGTGTTTATGGATGAAATTATCCAGAACCCATATTGGTGCCTATGGATGGATTTATCCGAAACCCAATATTGGTGCCTATGGATAAAAAAATCCGGAAGTCATAGAACTGCTTATGGATGGAAAAATTCCAGAAGTCATACACGTGTCTATGGATGAAAAGATCCGGAAAGTCAAGTAGGTGCCTATGGATGACAATATCCGGAACATATAACGGTTGGGTGCACATATCTCACTTAACCTAATGTCAAATTCATTGAGGGCAATTTAGTCTTTTCTTATTTACAATCGGGTGCCAGTTTGAAATGATCGGGTGCAAGGAGAATCAGCCAATTAGCATTATACTACTTTGGGGGTCCTCTAATACGTTTTACCGCACCAGAAAGGTTGCTTCATTCTTGGTAATAAAGATTAGTATCCGTATACAGTAAATTGTTAAATACAATGAGAAATAACTAAAAGCTGGCTCAGAAATAAACGGCTTTGGAAGTTATATTATACAAAGAAAGTAAAGGTAAAGAGACTGTGGCCGTCATTATTAATCAATTTAATCACTAACTGCATATTCCTATACACAAATTTCATCTAAGGACTTCCTCTACATTGAAGGGGAAGATCGTCCAACCACGAATCATCCATAAGTGGGGGCAAAGATTCTATCTCAGAGGGCCATTCACAGCTACAATCTATTTCATCAAAGATAATGGGTCCAGATTTTGCTTCCCTACGTTGGAAAATGGTTTTTAACCCAAGATTACAATGCACAAAAACCAAATCGCTGAATTTTTCCAGCTTCACTCTGTTTTGGTTTTTGTTATGTATACTTTGGAAAGTACTCCAGTTCCACCTGTACCAAAGGGAGCTACAAGGTTGGCTAAGTATCCTCATTGCAGCTTTCTGAAGCGTGGGGATTTCATAACCATAACTAGTCCACCAGTCGCCTAGACATCCATAATATGAAATAAGCAAAAGCCTTTCAGAAGAACAAAAATGCAAGATGCTTGTTCAAATGAGAAGAGAGAGAAAGTCAGCTCAAGTATAAAAGAGCACATGCTTTCAAAACATTTAATGCCAATCCCCCATGCCCATTATTAAGATACTTCAAAATTCCTCTAGACACGGTATAATACAAGGACTTCAACCAATCTTTTCCCCAAATATCAGTCAAATATACTAGAGCTATAGAACTTTTGACCAAGTTAGTGTAAGAGATTGCAATTATTTTTGGCAGATGCAATTGATATGATGCAACAATATGCGACTAAGGGGAGTGTCAAGGAGAAGTACAACCCATTTCAACAATGACTCATGTGAGATCACAGTGGAAGGTATTTAATTGTTGAACAAGAGCCATACCAGGGGCATTCAGTGTTCTTCCCAAGACAGCAAAGTCAGTCCCAAGTGCACCCTGGGCGTTGATGTAAGTAGGAAGTTCTTTGGTGATTTCCATTTTCTCTTTATCTGTAGTTGCCAACCTGAGCATGGCTTCTTGAAACCCATTCCTCATCCTCAAATCTTTCTTGAAGTTTGGATTGTAAGAAATTCAAGGATTAAGAAATGCAGCTGCTGCATGTAATGATGAATGAAGTTGCATATTCCATCTTCGATCAATTATTTCCCAGATTGGGAGGTATTTCTCTTCGATTCCCTTATAATAGACCTTGATCACAACTTTTGCACTCTCTATTCCTTCATATATATAACCCATAGCAGGCATATCCCCATCAACCATCCTTAGGAATTTAACCAGTGGCTCAGAAACACTCAGCTTCATGCGCATACTTCCAAAATCTATCGAATATAGCAATGACTTAATGGCCTGTGCATCTGGACGTCTGCTATACATGGAAGACAACCATTCTGAATGAGAAAACATTTTCTTTAAATTATCCTCCTGCATCACTATAGATCTCAAGGAAAGGAAATCAGTGACAAATCTAGTAATTTTTGGTCTGATTAATTCCTTTCCACCTGTAAACTTTCTCATTATATTCAGAATCCATGGATGACTATAAATGTACTGTGTGATTGTCTTTGCATCTTCCAGGACTGTGCTTACCCAATCTTGTCTACCAATATCCTCTAACATCTTATCAATACAGTAAGCGACACAAGGAGACCAAAAAATAAACTATACCTCGCTATGAGAAGCCTTCCAGCACTGGCATCTGTCATAACCTGAACAACATTTTCTAAACCAACTTCCAGCACAACTGACTCCAGGAGCTCAAACAAGTAAATACTGTCATCTTCATGACCTGAAACATCAACCGACTTCAAGAACAACGTTCCTTTTGGACATGCAACAGAAAAGACAGCAAGTGATCCGATCCTACCATCAGACCAATTATCACATAAGACTGTGCACCCTGTTTCTTTCCACTCATCCCTGTATTTTTTATAATCATTGTGAATATCAGCTTTCACTTTTTCCAAAAGAGTAGACCTTAATTTCTCATAAGTCGGTGCTTTATACCCTACCCCACACTGAGCTATGGCGTCCACCATCTCCTGATAATACATGGATTTAGCAGCACTTAAAGGAATAGAATTATGGAAGAAAAATATCGCAAGTTTTCTATCAGCATCATCCTGCTTTTGCTTTTTGCCATCATCCACTATTGGCTGGGCACATGGCGAAGGATGTGGAAATAATAAAGATGGACAAGCAATGCCATCCTGTCCACTATACCCATGGCTATGATGCAATCCACCACTAGCAGACGAGCTATTCTGTTGACCATTTGAAATAGCAGCTTGATATGCCTTCTGTTTCTTGGGAGTTTTTGGTTTCTTGGGAGCACTTAATATACTTTGAATATGGTCTCGTACATCAGTTGGAACTTCAGTGCATGGAACAATGTCTTTGTTTTTAATTTGAGCCAAGTGATTCATCCTGTATACACCTCCACTGAATTCCGTTGACAATAATTACATCTGACCTTTTGTTTAGTTGCATCAACCAGGACACAATGTTCCCAACAGGGATCTCTTCCACGAACCATTATCTTAAAATGCACATTGATTCAATAAGATTGTTGTAGAGGTTTGTCACGTTCAAAGAAGCTCAAAATATGTGAAAGAACTAAAAAGTTACTGAAGACAAACCACCACTAAGTAAGCCCAACAAGATGGATGTAGTCAATAAAATTGTCCATGATTAAATGTAGTATATAAAATAATATCAATAAGTAATCAAACGCATTAAACACATAACAAAACAGATTCTTACGATAACCATAACATCTGTCAACCACACAAGTAAACTTCATCTTGCCCTATGATAATCAACAGTAATTTCAGCAGTGCTACAAAATATGGAACCAAAATTACAATAGTCAAACAAAACAAGCAAGCTTCAATGTACTTTATCGTTCAGTAAAGAATAAAGAAGACTATAGGAAGAGAGCAACATCGAGAGAAGAATCATTGATAACAAGCAAATGGAAAGAAGATTAAAAGACATCCAATTGTGTTACAACCAACTGCATGCCTGCTTTAAAGATTGGTCCAAATTAAGAGAACAACTGATCACAAGTGCAATTATTGCATGTTAAATGTGCTCTTGCTTAAACAAATGTGTTAGAATTAAGTGCCCCCACTGAACGGTGAATGTATTATATCTAATTTCAATTCCAGGTTCCAAATTGTTCCATCTCGAGCAAACCTGTCGGATAAATTTGATCCCTGTTTTCCATTCCCATTTGACCTTTCTAAAAGTAACGATTCTCTACTTTTCATTCGCAAGCACTGAATTATAGGATATCTTTGCTATCTTGGAAATAAGATACAGATTTCACGAGATATTCTCAACCTGTAATTGGTGTACATGAGCATGTCAACAACACAACATACTGTGCCTTCTAGCAGTCAAAGGTGAAAGATCTCTAGCTTAGCTATATAAAAATTAGATTATGCATGGTCCAGGATCACATAAACTTAGCAGACAAAAAATGGACTTGGAGTTTCATTACAACAACAAAAATAACAAAGAGACAAAAATAAATTCGCTTTAGCTTGTAAAGATTCAGCATCAACTAGGGTTTCAATAATAATCGTTCAGTTGCAAAATAACTTGAAGGATTAAATTCAATCAATAACTTTGTCTTTCAGTTACCACTCATGATTCATTAATAGGAGACACTTCATTTGACGACAGGTAGAAAAGCACAACATATTGGCCAAAATTGACAAAATCCGTCCACATCAAAAGTTGAAAAAGGAAAAAAAAAAACATAAAATTAGGTGTAAATAGATAAAAAAAAAAGTAGAAAGGGGCAATGAAGCACATAGATAAGATAAGATGGTGAATTGATGAAGGAGAAAAACTACCCGGAGGATCTCAATGCTGAGAACACAAAAACAGGGAGAGCTGAGAGGCCTTAGTTGAAGAAACTGAAAGGAAAAAAAATGGTTATATAGGTGTGCAACACTTAGAAGAGTGGGGTACTGGGAAGAATGGAAGGAGAGAAAGTGAATAGAGCGTTTAGATGAAGGTGAAATTACAAAATTTCCAGCATGATTCTTCTTGGGATGATGCATTGACGAAGATGAAAATGGAATAAGTAATTTATCAAAAGCCTATTACGATTAGAATTAAAAAAAAAAGTCACGTCAAATTAGATTTTTATAAACTTATGTTTGATCTTTATTAAAGAAAACAGATCTAAGTGTAATGTATTTTATTTTTCTAATCCATTTTTAAAAAAAAGTTGAATTCCCTACTTGTGAACTTATTTAAAATTTTACTTCTTATAAGCTTTTTCAAAAGATAATGAAAAGCACAAAAAGTCAAGGCAAACGTTATCTTATCATATGCAAGTATGACGTCTACTTCCTCCAATCTACGTTTAAAGTAGAATTTTAAATTTTAGTTTTCTTATTTAAAATTTCAATTAATTTAGCTTTATCCCTTTTTTACATAAAATAGAATATTTATAATTCAATTAAAGTATTTTTCACTCTAGACAATCCTACTTGAATAAGATAGCAATATTCAACCTTTTCCAAATGTGAAAAGTGGTTGTAAGAATTGTTGTCATAATTTACTTATGAAAATAAAATAGTCTCTAAAAGGGGTTTTTCCAAGGAGCAAAGTTATATTAATTAAAGTATAAGCAGAAGAGAGGTGTTGAGTGTTGGAATCCAAAGCTGTGGAACAATCCTGGAAGATATGATAAGAGGTGGAATGAAAAAAGGAGTGAGTTGGGCTAATGGTGTTGTTTGCTTTCTAAAATGTTATAATCATTAACTCCACTAACTACTTCACCAGTTTAAGCTAATGGGAGTGCTACCAGGTTCAATCAAAATCTTCCTCAAACTGCAATTTCTTTATCCAATGCTCACATCTTCATTAAGAATACTTGTATTATTTTTATTGCCAAAATGATGACAGAGTGAGTGAATAATGTCATCATCTTATAATTTATTTTGTTTTCACTTTAGATGTGATTCGTTAATATGGGTGTGTGGGTAACATTTTTGTTTTAGAAAACAGTTTGGTGTATGTGTGAAAAGGTGCATAATTAAAGAAATGAAAGTGATGAAATAGCAAAAGGCGAGGAAGAAGAGTGGGCGACAAGGATAGCATATGATAGCATTGAAGCACTATGGATACATTACAGAAACAAAGTAAAAGGAAAATTAAACCACTCATGTGCATGACAAAACATGCGCTCCACCCTTCTGTTTCTTTAGAATTAAAATGTCAAAAATGTTATTCTGCCATACTGCTGGATTCAATGTTCAAGGAAACTCATCATCATTTTCATCTCCCCAATTTTCTTTTGTCTATCCCAGAAAATGAGAAATTATTGCAGAATTTATAAGCACAATAAAAAGAAGATTTCAACAGTATTTTCAAATTCAACATCTATGTACAATAAGTTACACAACTACAACAAAACCCAGTAGTTGTTAGACTTGTCCCATTTTCTTGTGCCTCCCATACACAAAAGAAATTACATCATTTACAAGAATCCACTTAATGCGGTATTTGGGGATTATGTTGGGAATAATTTGTATGATTGGGTTGGTGACTATCCTCATAAGAGGAAAGGTTTGTAGTCCACCTTCCAGGAGTATTATGTAACACAATATATAGCTAGATAAAATTAAACACCAAGAACCTAAATTCAAGTCCATGCTATTTTGTTAATCCTCTTGTGTCAAACTTTTAACATAACAAAATCATGTTCAAATCTTTTGTGTGTCACATTCTTGACAAATAATCAAGGAGACCTTATATCATTCATTAAGAAAGATATAAACACAAAATTTGAACATGACATGGACACCTGAGGATTTATTCCCATTTTGTCACACATATATTTTTAGCTTGCTCTGTTTCTTAAGGACAACCACTTACTAGATGCAGTGCATTCTAAAGCCCTTTTCTGTCCATGTCTGTAGTTTGCAGTGCATTTGATTCAATCTGGCTGAAACAATTAAAACCAAAATCATGAATACCAAAGTCCTGGCAGTCCAACAACCAAGGACAGTTATCCTCCCACATTGGCAAGCCCATGCCATTATTTTCATTCTCTAATTTAGGTGTGCTGTCCCATAATGTGTCCATAAGAGGGGTTTCATCCAGCCACATGCTGTTCATTAAATACACATCACTGCAAATGCTATTCATCAAAAGGGATTCTTCCCCAGAAGAATTTTCAGCTGGTGATGAGGTGGAATTCTCTTCCCAGTTGAGAGTCACACCATTTTCCTTAACCTGATGGATGTTATCAACTTGTGGCAAATGGTCTGCAGGGGAAGAACTATCATGGGATGAGAGTTGTTTGTTGAGAGGTTCATGAGTAACAGGATCGATACCCATCTTAAGGAGCTTTTTCTTGATGTGGGTGTTCCAGTGATTTTTAATCTCGTTGTCTGTTCTTCCTGGTAACCTGGCAGCAATCTTGGACCACCTGAGACAGACAAACTACAACAATCACTCACTCCTATACCCAACAAAACTGATGAGTTAAGTCCCCACATTGTAAGCCTCTTTCTTAGTCCCAAAGGTAAGTGTACCCGTATCAAACAAACCCTATAGATAGCTTCAAATGAGGAATTATCTCCTAACTAATAACACTACGTCATTATTCCTTACTCAACAATCATCTCCAGCTTATTGACTTTTGCGTGCTATCAATTTATCATATTTTTATCACTTTAAACATTATATACTTTTAAATATATTATAAATAAACTCTTCACACACGCATGCACTATTCACTCTCCTTGTACGTTTTACGTCTGAATACTAATAACTTTGCTTAACTTAGCCAGCTTAGAACATGATTTAAAATGCAAGTACCTTGTTGAACATAGATGCATGTAATGACTTAGGAGTTTAAACTTGTTTGAAGGAGAAAGCAAGCCAAAGCACATGTTGTGGTTGTGAGAAGTTATTAGTAGGTTTTGGTATTTTGAAAATGTAGTTACCTGTGTTACGTAGATATTATATTAGTCGAGATGATAGGGTAGGAGAGGATGTAATATTAAAAACCTGTTGCCAAGACGGGCATGGAGATCAATAACAAGCTGTTCTTCTGCCTGTGTGAGGAGGCCTCTCTTCAAATCAGGCCTTAGATAATTAGTCCAGCGAAGACGACAACTCTTACCACAACGACGAAGGCCAGCAAGCTTGGGAACAGCACGCCAACAGCACTGGCCATTGGTGAGAATGAAGTTTATCAGTTTTTTGTCTTCCTCAGCAGTCCATGGACCTTTCTTCACTCCAAGTTTGTCACAGCAAGGCTGTCTCCCCATACCACTAACAATGCAAACCTTCAAACTAGCTTCTTGTTGAGACGACTCAAAAGTCCCACGCTGAACTTTATATATTAATAAACCGCACTCCTTTTCCTGCTTAATTATTATATCAGATAAAAAAGATGCATCCCAAACAAAACTCAAATAAGAGACACAGAAAAACTGGGGGAATTTGAGGGCCCACCAAGGTGTTGTGAAAGCTATGTGGGAACCAACATGGTATGTTCTCACTGCATAAAATGGGTGATGCTCAAGAATTTGTGACCCAAAGGCAGAGCTACATGTAAGCATCCCAAATGGAAAAAAATGTGTGAAATGATTAATCCTTTTCAATTTTCCTTTGCAAATCCACTTCCCTAATTGCACTCTTACTCCACCCTCTCGTCATCACCACGTCTACGTGTCCTCATTAGCGCTACATTGTGATAGAGTGTGGATCATTGCTAAAATTGTTGGGTCCGCATCTGCAACATAACCGTTTGATGGGATGAAATTGTAGCTATTGGATGTGCTTGAAGGAGACTGATATAACGCACTGCTGCGTGTGAGACAATTAGCTGCTTAGTTTGAAAACTTTAATGTAAAAATACACTGAGAATTTTATGTAGTTAACTTTCCACAGTTTTGTTTTTCTTCTATTTTTCCCATCCTACAAACCAATAATTCCCAACTTCCTTTTCTCTAGCCATCATCAGTGCATACCTGGTGTGGAAAGTTGGAGAGTAGAGACAAATGGAATATGCCTAATCGAAGTATAGAACCATTCCACAAGTCATGACTTTGGTATCTTTTGAAGAATATTTAATAACTTGAGCAACAAAGGATTAAAAACAAATGAAATGCTTTCTGCTTAAGAATGTTTGTGGAAGCTGTGAGAGAATACACTATTAGCAATGGAATGTAGAGTAGTGAATAAAAAATGAAAAGCAAAAGAGCTAGAGCAACCTGAAAATCGAAGAAGGAGTTTGCATGATGGTACATTTATGGAAGAGTGTTGATATATAAAAAGGTTTAATATGAGAAGAAAAAAGGATTTATTTTTCATTTATTTTTCTCTTATTTAACCTTCTGATGTATATATATCTTTTTGATGGAACTATCATGTCACTCTTTAATATAACATTTTATTACATGCCACCTTCTGCTAAGGTTAGGAGTAGTTGCCAACTTCTCTTTTCACTATAAGGTTCATAATTGTTTTAATCCTATAATTGAAAGTTAGATTTTTTTTTATTGTTTTATTTAGCTTTACGTAATTTCTATATTGATCTATTACATTTTGAACCTGTTTGATAAATATAAAAATTGGATCTAGGTATATAGTAATTTTTTAAAACCGGGAGATATCCATGGTTGAGTTGCAAAGCAAAAATTATCGTGATTTTCTTTTTCATATAAGGTTTAAATTTTGAAAATAATTTTTAAAAAAATGGGACATGTGTGGCATGAATTGATTATCTGTGGGATGGTATTATTTTATATCTTCATTATAAAACATAAAAAAAAAAAAAATCAATATCAAGATTATGAATTGGTTCTTATCAGCCATTAAGCATCTAATTATATGAGTTAGGTGAAATGGGTCTGTTGTGTTGTGTACTTGATTTGTCAACTCTTGTTGCCATGGAAGATGACCATGTGAAATGAGGCCAAACATTAGAGATGGCAGAGAAAAAAATAAAAGGAAGAAAATATATTACTACAATTTTTTTTAAAAGAAATAAAATTTATTTGGTTAAAAAAGTATATAAGAAAAATAAAATTTAAATTTTTTTAGTTTTAAAAATAAAATTTATAGTTATAAGATGGGAAGTATTTTTCCAATTAAAACGGAGAACTTAAATTTTAAAAAAAATATTTAGATTGATTCAAAGAGAGAAAAATTAATTCTTTGCACATCATTATAATCGAGGAAAGCGATTCAACTAGAACAACATATATAACAAATAAATTGAGTACGAATAAACCAACATATTTAAGGTACATGATCATTTTTTCTCCCTCTCTTAATTTACACTTACACACACACAAACAAGTTATTCAATTTATTCCACTAAAATTATTTTTAAATATACTAAATTTCATTAATCTAACTATTGGTATGAGATGTTGCATCATATAGATTAAATTCACATTTTTTTTATGTAAATTAAAAATCATTTGATATTCTATCATAGTTGCTTTCACTTTTTTTTATGTATTTCATCTATTCATTTTAATGTAATCCTAACTATGAGGTATGTGCTTATACATCAAGAGCTTCACAAAGATTTACGTTTATAATGAAGATTTAGGTTAGTAAATTTGTATTCTATGAAAAAAGTTATTAAAAGAAACATAAATGAAAAAGCCTTATTCATAGAATAAAATGACCTCAGTGTGTACACATCTTAACTTGTTCCCGCACATGTGCGATTAAATTTTTATTAATGAATTGTGATTGATTTAATCATACACACATTAATTCTATCTTCAGAAATTACCAGATAATTTTGGATTACTATTAGTTCCCATTAATAATGTAAGCATGTGATTATTTTTTTAAATTATAAATCATAAATATGTGTTGTAAAAATATTAATTAGCCACAGATAAGTAAGCATCATGAATTACCCGACAATCCACTGCACAAAACACACACACAGAAAAGTAATTTATATATTATTTTAATTATCATATAAGGAGTTCATGATCTAATTTAAAATTAATTTAAATAAGTCCAACTTTAAAATCAATACTCAATAATTTTAGGACATTTTGAGTAATTTCGACCTAGATGAATCCAACATTTTTTAAAATTATTATATATTAGCAGCAATTATTTTTTCTTACTTATATATATATATATATTATAAACTATATTTTAATTGTAATGATAAACCTCTTTAATTTTATGATTTAATTATACATGATATTAAAATATTTTGTTTAGAAATTGCAACGTTACTAAAAATTTGGATCTTAAACAAGTGGAAGTGAGATTCAAGTAAATGATTTGTTATAAGATTCCAAGTTGGAAAAAGACAAAAATAAAATTACGGTAACCCGTTAAGCAAACATCCCTCCCACACAGAGAATGTCCGTTCTACCACCGTTACATAAACTTATCTATCTACACATTAATTTAAATCAATTTCTTACTAATAAAAGTCTTATTAATAGATTGTGACTAATTTAATTAATGACCAATCTTCTGAACAAGATTTGGTGAAACAAAGGAAATTGTAATTGCAGGAGATACAAGCTATTGACGAACAATGGAAATGAATAATTAATTCCAATGCAGCAAAGTTTTGTGAAGGGAAAATTAATATTTCTAATTAAACACAACGTAAACGCAGAAGAACAGTGCGAAGGAGAGCCCAGTGAATGTAGCTCTGCTTGTGCCTCCTTCATCGCCTCTCGCCATTGCTGCAAAAAGATAAAAATGCAGTATTGAAGAAACAACAAACCATACAAGTATTATATAATATTAAAGATAAATTTTATTAAAAGATATCTTTCAACTTATTTTATAAGATTCATGATCAAGTTTATAAATAACTTATCATTCTATAAAAGGTTATTCAAAAAATAGTTAATCGTGATGAAGTCGTGAAAAAAAAGAATTGAGAATTCTTTCCTGGGGGCGGCGGTGCCAACGACGGAGGCGGAGCCGAAGTGGAAGATGCTGAAATTTTGATAAATAAAATTTGATATGTTGTATAATATGAATTGATTCACGCCAAATAAAATATTAAGAGAGAAATTATGAATGCAGTAATAAAGGACCTTTGCAGGTGGTGGTTTTGAAGTTGACGCCGCATAATTGAAGAAGATGGATAGCCTGAGAGGCAGTGATACCTAAACCTTCAAATATTCCAGGAGTTGATGCAATTTGGCAGAAACATGACTTCTGGGTTGCGTTTATTTCTTTGATTGGATTGCAGCAAGTTTGGGGTGGTTTAGTGGAGTTCATAAAATAAAGACATGGAGATAGCTGCTTCCAGCATTCTGGCATATTTTGTCCATTCGCAAACTCAATTACAGTCATGCCCAACACCAACACAATCACCCAACTCCTCATCATCAACCACTCCTTCATTTTCTTCTTCTTCTTCTTCTTCTTCTTCTTCTTAATTATCATCATGTTCTTTCTACTTTCATAAATACCTTCAAATCCATCATTGCCTCGCTGGACTCCCCGTTTTCAATTCCCTAATCACAAGACGAGATCCCACGTCCTCGCTTAATGCTTAATTAAACACAACAAAATTGTCTCATAACTTGTCAATTTTAATATTGGGATTTTATCGTTTGAAAATGACACAAAAACAAATTATAATAAGATTCCAAACGTTTTCAACTTAATATTGTGAGGTAGGTTGAATAATGTAGCCTACTATGAAACTTAAAAAATGAATGGTTCAGTACGAGCCCGAAATAAAACAAAAAATTATTCTCTCCTTGATTCCTGGCAACCCTTCATATCTATACAACTTTTTGCCTAACCAACCTAATTACACTATAAAAATGGTACTTGACCTTTGATCATCTTGAAGGTTTCGAACACAAATTCAAAAATATTACTGTAGTACATTGATTCATCTGCTTCAAATGAAATTTTTAAGGCAGTATCTATTCTTTGAGTGCATGGTTGCTTGGTGGGGTTGAGGAGGAGACTAGCATCCATTTGTTTTTTTAGTGTAGATTTGCTTGGTTATTGTAGAACCATTGTTGTGCGTGCTCAGCGTGTTTTACAACGTTCCATTGTTAAATTTTGTTCAGGTTGAGCAACACGCGTCTGATTCGGTGAATGAGGTTTGGGGTGTTGTTTGGATCGCAGTAATCAATGAAGTTTGGAAGCATAGAAACATGGTTATTTTTAATGGGGGAGTAGTGGATGTTCTGGAAGCTTTTACTTTGATTCAATTAAAGACTTGGTCATGGATTACATTCAAATCACGCTTTCTTAATTTTTCTTTTTCTGATTAGTGCATAGATACGTTGATTTGTATGAGAATGATCTCACGTATCCATTCAAGCTGTTTGATGTCTTCCTCTGGGTTATCTAGAAGAGTTTTGTTTTAACAGATTTTGGAATAAGTCTTGTAATAAAGGTTATGGATGAGTTCTTCTATAAGGTTGAATCTCTCTAAAGTGATTAGTATTTTTTTATTATTTATTGTAGATAAAAAAATAAAGTTATTGTAGTATTTGACTAATTGTTCCTATAATGGGAAACATATTCTGAATCACTGAGATCAGGGTGGGACAAATCAAATTCAACTTTCAATCTCTCTCTACAGATATTGAATCGCACTTCAACAACTGTATCCTCTATAAGCTTGTGTGTAATTTATTCTTTTGGCTCACTCAAAATCGTTCCGAAAAACGATTCTTCACGATTTCCAAACAGATGAGTAAAGGGGATGGAACAAATAACTAACTAAAACTAGCTAGGAAGAGACAAAAAAAATGATGAGTGAATCCATGTAAAAAAAGAAAAAAAAAGGAGTTAATTGGCACAAAATGTTCCCACAAAAGTGTGGGTGCAATTTGTGAAAACACAGGAAGGTGACGTGATTCACTTGCTACGAATTATTTGGTAGATTTTTTTTATAAATAAATTGAAATAAAAATGAACTTTTTATTATAAGCTTAAAAAATAACTTGAGAATTTTGATTTTTAGAGAAGTGAAACGAGAAAAGCTGTATAACTATTAAATGCATAAACTCTTGTTGTTTTTAGCTTTTCATAAAATTCTCCATAATTTAGTTTCTCCAAAAAATGGCTTTTACTCTCTATTCATAAACTAATTGTATTTTTTTTATTTATAAGTATATATAAAAATATTAAATTCTATATTTTTTCCCTCTATATTAAATACTAAAGGAACCCCGCAACCACTGTGAACGGGTCCACGAACCTACATTCGACCAAATAGACAAGTGGTTTTTGCTTCCTGCCATGTGGTTTTTCTTCTTGCGGCCAATAAATTTGAATCTGCATTTTATAAATTGACGGGAAATGATCAAGTTTTTAAATAAAAGTGGGGAGTGCAAACTAAAATGTATTCTTGATTTTATATTATGAAATACATTTTCGAATTTTGTTTTCGGAATATTTTTCTGGATTAGATTTTTGGAACAACTTTTTGACACTCTTTCTAAAATATGTTTTTAGATTTTCATTTTTTAAATTTTATTTTCAGCAATATATTATTTTTATTTTGGTAGAATGAGATTTTAGTTTTTCAATTCTATTCCAAAATTTTATTTCTATTTTGGATTTCTTTTTTCAAAATGTATTTTCCAATTTCAGAATTTTAATTTCAAAATGAAGGACAATTATGGAGTTCCAAATTTATTGGGTGCAGGAAGCAATATCCTAGATAAGTGTATTTTATTGACCAACAATATATATGGCTGCTTCTTTCTGCATCTCCATACCTTCTTCTTGTGTCACCCCATAAATTTTTGTATTCCAAAATATCTTTTATTAATATTATAGATTACATAATTTGGAAGTCTTTTCTATACACAAGATTAGCTTTAGCTTTTAGACTAGGTAATCCAGAAACCTTTTTTTCAGATGTGTGATTAGCTTCCGGATTACATAATTCGGAAGTCTTTTATGAATATGAGATTGACTTTTGGATTATGTAATCCAGAATATATCCAGATTACATAACACATAAGCTTATTTCAAATCCAAAAAAGAGTTCCAGATTTTATAAATCTAAAGAATCCAAAAATATCTTCCGAATTATGTATGGGATGACAAAAAAAAAATGATAAAACGATATTTTTACATTTAATATGGGGTGGCAGAAGAAGGTATGGAGGTCTAAGAAGAATGAGTCAATATATAGGCTGCTTCTTCCTGCACCTCCATACCTTCTTGTGCCACCCCCATAAATTTTTCTTATTCCAAAAATACCCTTTTCAATATTCCGGATTATATAATCCGGAAGTCATTTTTTAGATTCAAAAT
>Ga0123342_1003570_pt1 | contig 24839 bp, 10 predicted proteins | sample Turbeawhitnodule_FD_89960 | JGI IMG/M metagenome (GOLD analysis project Ga0123342, IMG submission 89960) | Root nodule microbial communities of legume samples collected from Mexico - Turtle bean Mexico white nodule | ecosystem: Host-associated > Plants > Roots > Nodule | place: Mexico: Nepantla... | reverse complement strand
CTCCGAGTTATTTGTGAAATCTTTAATTTGGTTATGAACAAAGTCTCAAAATTATTTTCTATACTTAATGAGTTTTACAACAGAACATCTTAATTAGAATTGTTCTCTGTGGGTTCGACATTCTACTTTAAAGAGTACTATATTACAGTTGATTCGGTACACTTGCCGAGAAATAATCAACAATTAAGAGAGTAATTTAGTTGTCTCGATCATTCGGCTATGTCAACCTTCTTGGTTATTCGACAGTACACAAACCAAATTAAATAAAAAGTATTTTAAATTAGTTTCTTCATACTATTTAAAAAAATATTTTCAAAATTATGAATATTTTTATACAGGCAAATTCATGACAGGTTTCTAATATCAGTGTGATAATAACAGGAAGGTATGTGCATTTTTTTGAAGATGAAATTGTTTGCGATAAATTTATTTTGAATTATTAAACATGATGGAGATGCATATGTAAATTAATTTCAATTACATATTTTATATTAAAACATGAGTTACAATAAATGAAATTGATTCTTGTAATCTGTCAAAGGATTGTTTCATACAAGAGTAGTAGGCAAACATGCAAAGATCAATTGAAGACCTGGACCTGAGTATCATACATTGGTGGGAAAAATATACAAAGTGATTGGATAAAAATTTGAATAGATAATTTTCTTGGCACTACATAATTTTTTCTCTCTCCAACTAACATAGATTTCCGTTGTATAATTCTTCATGCTACACAAAAAAAATACAAATAAAGTTGTGGTTATGCTTCAAACTTGTACCAGCTACAATTCATTATGCTCTGCAACCACATCTGTCAAAGATTTGGAGAGGCAAAGTAAGTAAAGAGCTCTGCGACAATGATAAAGAGGATATGAATATGATAATTGGAATTTGGAACTATTCTGTTTCAAAGTAAAGTGAATTTAAGCAAGTGATTTTCAAGTGTCCTCCTCAACCTACGACATGTAGTATTTATGAGGGTTCCTCCTTTGTAGTGTTCATTAGATAATTTTATGTACTGGAAAACAAATTCAAGAAGTAAGAGGTGTAGGATACCAGAAAAACCAGTCCCACAAGGATTTAGTTGTTTCTTGAGTTTTCGAAATTTTGGTCACAGAATAATCATTCTTGCTAATCTCGTTAGACCTGCCAAAGAAGGTACCCTGACTTATGACCAACATGTTCATTGTGTAAAGAACAACTTGTCCTTACCTTATGCTTAGACCTTAAACTTCTCTAAAACTTAACTTACTTTACTATGAGGTCTCTCCTTCATCATGTACTTGATAGGGTCCATACCGATCCCTAAGTCCAGTACAGTACAGGAATAGAACCATTTTGCTAAGTTGTATAGATTTCAGAAAGATGTTTATACTAGCAAGTTGATCCATAATATGAGCATGTCAAGATGCCGGTGCCCTTTCTGCCTTTTTCTTTTGAAAAGAGAACTATCTTAACATTGTTCTACTACTATTACTAATAATTTCAGCATAAATTCTCTAAAAACTGGGAATCTTAAAGGAAGTTGTTCTTCATGCATCCAACAACAGTTTAATTGATTAAGTCCTTTCTTCGTAAGAATTCTATATTCCCTATGTGGCATTTAGGAGTCCACTGGTGTATATTGCAAAAAGGCATCTGATTGTATAGCAAATCTAGTGTCTAAGAGTGAATACTTTATTTATTTATTTTGCTTAAAAATAGAATTAAAATCATTGACCTGAGGACAGCTCCTTAAAGAAAAATGGAATCTCTCTTTGTGCAGATTTAGGAGAGTCTGAACCATGAACACAATTCCTTTCTATATCCAATCCACATTTTGCTCTGATACTGCACAAAATAGTAACTATTTCACTGAAGAGCAAATAATCAGATGTCGTGATCATCAAGCTCAATAAAACTCCTCCTCCGCAATGCCAAGGGGCTCAACTTGACACAAATTGAACAAGCTATAAAGTTCGCATGTGTGATGTAATAAGATTATTAACATTATATGACCTGTGAGGGTGAGTAATCTTAGCCTTGCTTGCATCAGTAGGGCCCATTAAAGCGCGCCAATCAGCAATAGCATTTTCCTTCTCTAAGACCATAACCAACACTGGTCCACTGATAATTGTTTCAGAAAAGCAGAAGAAAAGATTTATAGGATAACAGAAGACTAGAAAGCATGCAGAAAGGGAAGTTAATGACAAATGATTACAATGATCAGTGGTGAGGTGAACACAAATCACAGTGATGAAGCATTAACGGCCACAAGTACATGATCAAGGTGAAATAACCCTCAGGTTTCTTCTATATCTACTAAAATGTTACAACAAGAAAAAGGACAGCTACAATTTCCTAACTCCTCCATGTAGTTGGCACAAAGTTAAAAATGACCTATATAATGAAGAAACTTAACTGAATTTGGCTTTCATCTTGACCTAGTGCAAGTAATGGTTTAATGAATAAAGATTAGAGAGAGAAAGAGAAATTAATGAAACATAAATATCATTGAACCCAATCATTAAAGTGATTTTAACATTATAAAACTAAGTAAAAGTGAGAATTGCAACTTAGGAAATAGAACAAACATCGATATAATGAGGTGGACATAACAGCTCAGGAAACATGATATACCATCGTCATACATCAAGATAATCAGGGGAATGAGATACCTCATACCTTGTCATGTATTTTTTAAGTCTGGAAAAGAAACATTTTGAAGAGTGCTCAGCATAAAACTTTTCTACAGTGGCCTCATCAAGTTGAACAATCCTTTCCTTAAAAATGCTGAAACTATATTCTACAATTGTTCTCTTGATATCATCAGTGTAGTTACCAAGTAATCCGTCTGGTTTTATAATCGCCAAAGTTCTCTCCAATTCCATACTTCCATGGGAAGAAGAACTGCAATTTTGGAAAAGATCACAAAGTGAGTTTATTTTTCATTACTTGTCCACTTTTAGTACATCAACCTGAAATCACAGACAGAAACAGTCTCTAAATCGTGCAATGCAATTTTTTTTATAGGCAAAAGAAGGTATATTCTAGGAGGCACTTAGGTGGCTCAACCTGTATACAAAAATGTATAGAGAATGGTTGTTAGTATTTATGATTACAGATCACAAATACTAAATATTCACTTTATCCCCAAAACACCTTGTCTAATAGCCCAAAATACAAGTACAGTGTTAAAAGATTAAGCACTTAACCAAGACATGCCTCATCTCCCAAAGTAAATAGAGTACAATGTTAAGATTAAGCACTTGGCCAAGACATGCCTCATCTCCCAAAGTCTGTGCTAGCTATCAGTGTTATATACCTCCACTGTTAAGACAATAAGTCCTAACTTTTGGAGATCACACCAAGACAAGAAATAAGACTAATTTACAGTATACAAATGATTCATTCCTCAACTTACAAGCTGATTTTGTAAGAATTTCAGAATTATTATTTTATCCGAAGCAAGAAAACAAAAACATGCACAGTTATTCCTCTCCCAAATTCAGTTACCAAAAAGTTTAAATTACAGATGTGGGAACAAATGATATTCAACAAGTATTTGTGATATATTTCTCATTTCACCAATTACAATTAGACCAAGTTCACTGATATATTTCTCATTTCACCAAGTTCACTGGTTAACCAATTCAAATTATTTGAAACCCTAGGGCCTATTACTGGAATCGCAGCTTACCAGGAAGCAGAGACGAAAACAAGAAGCACAAGTATCCAGCTGAATCCGGAAAAATGGGGTCTCATTTGCAGAATGAAGCTGAAAGAAGCAACAACACTGACAGAGATTACAACCTATAGAGAGAGGGGAGAATAATTAAGGAGTTTTGCATACTTCTTATTGTTTTGAATCCCATTATCCATGAGAGAGAATATGATGAATGATTAAGATTTATGCTGTAGAGAAATCCTTGCTGCAGAGACAACAGAGGATTTGTGTTGGGTACTATGAAGTGGAAAAAAAGCTACATGGTTTTCTTACATGGAAAACATCATTTTGATTAGAAACACCATGGAAAAATAGTGTGTATTTGGACTAGGGAGTCAACTGAGTGAAAAATGAAGAAAATAAAGACAAAAAAAAATTAAAAAATGAAGTGTTTAGATTAAGAGAAAATATTAAAAAAATTAATATATTTATAAATAATTAAATTACTTTGATATTATAAATTAATTTTAATTAAATATTAAATTATTATTTTATATCTTTAATGTTATTGTTATTATTATTATTATTATTTTAATTTTATTATTTTCACCTTTATTATATATAAATTTATTAATAATATTACTATTTATTACATTTTTTCTTATTATTCTATCATTTTTATTTTATTTTATAGTTATATTATTATTATCATTTATTCAATGTTTCTTTTATTTTATTTTATAGTTATACTACTATTATTTTATAAATATATTTATTTAATTATATTAAAAAATTAAATTTATTATCATTATTTATTTTAACTTTATTATCTTTTATATTATTACTAATTTGTTTTTATTTTATTATTAATAATTTTTTATATTATATTATATAATATAATTAAAGTATAATTACATTTTCCGTCTTTACATTTAGTATTAATATTCAATTTAATTTAATAATTTATAAAAAAAAATTATTTTAAAAAATTATTAAAAGTGCTCGTATTGATTTTTTTTTTAAATTTTCACCAACAATATTAACGATTGATTGATAAGATAACGTACGTAGTGACATTGGTTTAGGGTTTAAATTTTTAGATTAATATCTTTTTTTATGAATATGATTAATTTTACTGTGAAATTTGAAAAAGAAATATTACACAACTTTTAGTAAAAAATTATAGTAGTGTAATTTGAGTTTTTTATATGTATTCAATATAACTCTTTAAATTTAAAACAATTTATTTTAATTCTTTTAAAGTATTTATGTTAAATTAAATTTATTTTTTAAGGTAATAATGTTCACTTACTTAACAAAGTACATAATTTAAAGTAACATATAGAGTACTATCTCACTGTTCACAATAGTTTCTTGTTTCATATAATAACTTAACTGAAGAATCAAACTAAAAATAAAAATGTAGTTAAGCACCTAATTCTATTTTAATTTTGAACATTCAAAATGAGCATGATTAGGGTATAACTAACTGGTTTACACACAATTTCCCTTGATTAAGAGACAAAACCACCCTCAATTTTGTTTTTAAATAAAAATGCAGGAACATCTGGGAATATAGTCTAGGAATTAAAAGAATATAAGAAATTTATAAGGTACAAACATGTTATTGGTAGCACAAGAGCTTATATAATACATATATATACATTGCGAACAATTTGTAATATTAAAGAGTTTCTCTATGCTTGACTTAGCATATATAATTTGACTACAAACAATCACACTCGCAGAGCTCAATACAGCATTTGATTAACTCAAAACAGGCCAGGGCTGCACAAAGTTGAGTGCAAACAATGGTGCACTGGTCATTCACAAGAGTGCAAGCCTGCAGCAGACACATGCCACAACAGCTGTCAGCCAATCGGCCACAACAGGTGGAAGCAGCTTTTCCCAGTAGTCCTTCAGGTGGTTTTGCTTCCTTTATAGATGGTGCCAAATTCTCAGCAGTTGCTTTAGAGTCACCAAATCCAACACTCAGTCCGCCAAGGAATAACTTCTTCATGTCGAACTCCAACTGCTGGAAGCTAAGTTTGTTGTATGCCTGTGTGTTAGGAGCTTAGAGATTCACATAGATGGTGCAAAGGGAAAAAGGAACTATTCTGATATTTTACTTTATTCCAATGCAAAGCTCTACCTTTTTTAACAGAAATTGTTCCGGTGGTTTCTTCCCTTCATCGCTCTGTACAAGAACCATGTTCATGCAGGTATACTCTGACAGGACTTTATTTTGAATACTCATTTTTGTAACCTAATAGACAGCAGTTGCCATTTTTTATAAATGAGTGGTGCAGCAAAACACAAAATATACTGTAAACACTTGAAAGTATATCAAGATAAAACCATATTAAAGTGAAATCCACATTTATCCCAGCTTATTTTGCTGATTTTGAGAGTAGAACAAAGACTTCTATATAATGAGTTAAATTAAAAAATAGGGTCTTATGTACTTTTTCACTGTTTTTCAATTAGGTTCCTACAGAAATTAGATTTAGGTTCCTGCATTAAAAAAAAAATTAATGAACTGATCCTAGACATAGTTATAATATGAGACAGATATAACTAACACTACACTTTGACAGAGAAAAAAAGACAAAAAAAAAAAAGGAAGGAGAAAAGAAACAAGTGATAAGGGAAACTATTTAGTAAAAAAGAAATGAATAAAAGGAGAAGTTATTTTTATTTATTATTAATAATTTTACTTTTTATTATTGTTTAACTATTTATTATTTTAATAATAAAATAGATCTATAATCAATGAAAATTACATAATCATGGAGCTAAAACCATTACTAATATTATTGTTTTGCACAACAAAGTCAATTTTGTAGAATATAATGGATTGTGTTGTGTTGTGTTGAAGACTCTTTGCGTGAATGTTAGTGAATGAAACCAGTGTGACTTACTTTGAAATAAATGTCTTGATATACACTGGTCTCCTTATATTTTCCCTTTTCACCTTTTTTCAGTTTCTTTTTCAAAAAGAAATTCAATATGCGCAAACATACGTAATAGACAAACCTTCTCCTCCAGCTCTTCACTTTTCAATAACCAGGCTTGTGCAGTGACCATGTCTATATGTCTCTTTGCAAGAACCTGGAGAGAAGACCAAAAATTTATCAAACCACATTCAGCGCATAGTCGAGTATGCATTCAGAATCACCCTGTTCAAAGGATCTACATTCCAAATGATTATGTGTAACCTGGAGAACTACATTCTCAATGATATGAAATACATATCACATGTCCAAGGAAGAAACCGATATTACAGGACAAGTATAGGTTTCGACTGCTAAATGTTTCAAGGCATTAAGAATTGAAATTCATATTTAGATGCGACATAGAATTGTGAAAGGGTGACAAAAAGGCAATCTACTTTTAATGCACTAACTGCCTACCCAACCAAAATAAAGTGTTGAATGAAACAATGGAAGTAAAGAGTGAAAGCAACGTAAAAGCAGCACAAAGTTGCATATGATGATACAATGTGGGAGGAGCTATAGATGAGTTGCATGGTAATATTCACTTCCCATTTGCTAAGAGGGGAAAAATCACAATCAGATATGAAGAATGCGTGATAAGTTAAGCCTTAGGAGTGAGATATTACGTTACTGAGCTGTATATCCTTCTCTCTTTTCACTTTAAGGTCTACTGCGAAGTTAGTCATATCTGCCAAAGTACCAGTGACTTTAACTAATTCAGGGAAAGTTCCAGTGTATCTGCCTGATAGGATCAACGGACTTCCAGATGATATATCTTGTATATGAGACGGGAATAACTGCAATATATAATCAGACTATAGTTTCAACATGAGATAGATCTAACACGTAAATATGATTGATTTTTAAGTAAACTATATATCATTAGAGCACGTTTCCAGTGATAATTAAGGATAATACTTTATTAGATATGTACCTCATGTGAATCGAGACTTTCTAAACTTTCGATTGTTACATCAGCAACTATAACTGATGAAGCTGTACTGAATAGCCTTTGCATTCTAAATTCAATTGAATCTGGAAAAGATGAAAAAAAAGAGAGATCAATGAAACTTCATATATATATATGTATGTATGATTAAGCCTTTCTCAACCTCTCGAACTAGTTTTGAAAATCAGTTAGGCCAATCATTTTCTAATATTAATATGGTATCATAATCTATCTGGTTTTAATGCTAGCTAAAATGTCCCGGGTTATCTAGAAATATAGTCAAAATACTCCTTATAAACTCTGAATGATCCTATTCTCTTCAGCAAGTTTTGCCAGTGAATTTGTCCCTATTCGTCTCCAATATTTTTGTGGTTCGTCTGTCTAAACATACTGATTAGCACTTTTGGAAACTTCAACACATAATACGAAACATTTCTTTTTTCAAATTTACGCTTCAAAATTTGCGCAAACTTCAAGTTGCGATGTGGTTGACAGGACAAGGAAAGAAACTAACCTAAATCATGAGCACAATCATAATGTCCCCTCCCAATTTGTGCTAGCATTTGCAGGAAGTAGTGATTGCAATATAAACCTGAAGTTTCAAAGAGCGAAACAGAGAAATATTACTAAAAAAGAAAAGTGTGGCAACAAATTAAGAGATTAATAATAAAGAAATCTATGTTGAATAGTATGCCAATAGGAACTGTTGATAAATAGAACATTCTATATTCTTTCATACTTACAACATCATTCTAGTCACAAGCCCAATAATTGGTAATTGAAAAAAATACACAGCTCTCTAAAAAAAGTTTTGGTGGATTGCAGGTAATCCCATTCCAAGGTCAGGGCTTTGCCGAACAGTCAAAATGGTTATAACCTACGGATAAAATTCCACCGGTTGGTCAAAACCAAGACCTTGTCAAAATCGATCAACCCCAATTTGCACTACCTTTTTATGGGGTACGTACCTTCTTGATTTACTTTATAACACTCTTATCTTGACAAATTAAGCAGCATGTAAAAGCATTCGATTCTACAGTTTAAAACATGCCCAAGAGCCTCTTCGAATGCAGAGCAAGAGGTATTTTTGAGAGTTTCTTAGCTGATTTTGTTTTCTATATTTCTAGTAGACAAGTTCTAAAAAGCACTTTTAATTTATATCCAAACAGATGCTAAATTAAGTTTCAAAACACTTTTATCTTCACGACAAAAAAAAAACATTTTTGGCTACTTAAACATTAGCTAAAGTAAAATACTTATCAAAGATTGAAGTGTCAAATGAACATTGCCAATTAATGATATCCCAGAAACTATTTTCTGAAGAATATATATAGAAGCGGAAGCTAGAATTCTTGCCTATGCCAAAGGTACATATACGCGGTGTTGGAACTGATTGCCCATTTGAGACATAGCTTTTGACAAAATTGCATATCTCTCTCTCATCCTCAACAGCCCCATCAGTAACGAGAAAAATAAGAGGGACCGCATCAGTTGATTTCTCAAGAAGCTTCATTGCCTGAGATAGACCAGAATACATATTTAGGATTCAACATCCAAACGTGTTGCACGGTATACAATGGATTAAACACCGCATAGAATGTTATGGTCATTAAAAGGTAAATATACCATAACAGTAACAGATCTACCTTATATCCTTACGTTTAACATTAGAAGAAAATCAAAGACAGATATTAAGTATTGAAGTCAGATAAGGAATATGATATGGTGATTAAACACCAGAAAGCTCTCAAAAACTCAAAGTGCAAGTACTGAAGATAATGTTGTAGACTTTTAGCCATAAATAAACCAGGTAAATTTCCAAGACAAACGGGAGAATGCAAAGTAAATAAGAATGAGCTCATTTTTGTCAGGTACAAATTACATAAGTAAATTTATCACTAAACTCATTCTAAAATCTAACAATATTGGATATGACTTCTTCCTACTCATATGTTACTCGATATTTTCCTATTCAATGTCAGACGCCTGTACTTCTGTTAGTCATTCCAACAAATTGATGCATAAATAAAAGAGCTAAATAGGTAATAATATAGTAGCCTTAGGTTACATCTCCTCTTCTTAGACGTAATACTTTCATGAGTGCAGCAGATATGACAAAACAAAGATAATTGAAAAGTCTTAATTAACAAGACTTGAAAAAAGAAAACAATGTTTTTCACATGTCATTGAAAATGTAAAACAAGAATTACCTGTGTTATGGGAAGCATGATATTAGTGTCACCATTAGCAATAAAATTAGTGTCAACCCACTTCGTAGCATTTAAAATTGCTTCCTCTGTAGCTGATTCCATTGATGACGAAAATAAGTAGAGCGCTCCATTGAAAGCTATAATGTTAAATGTATCTTGTGCATTTAATTGAGAGAGCGATGACAGTAGGGCATTCTTTGTGTTATCGAGAGGAGTTCCCTTCATGCTTGCGCTTATATCTACTATAAACACCACATCCTTTTTAAAAACCTATCAAGGGACATAAACGATCCATTATAAATGCGCTTGAAAAGTAAAGGAAGCGTCATTTGAAATTTGAAACAGGCATGCACCTGTGAATGCTAACTACAATATTTCTATATTCCTTTTGTACTAACAAATTAATATTGCAACAAACCTTTCTGCCCTGCCCGTTTCCGGCGTAAAGATACAAACAAAATATCTCTCTTTCGTCAAAATCACGCAGGAATGGAGATTGCAAGAGAACAGCTCCAAATATGTCATTTGAAGAAAACTGTGTAAAAACACTAGACCATTAAGTTAATAATTTTTATTATTATAGCACAGATAATATTCATGTCTGATTCTGAATATCTATGGTTCAAAGATCACTCATTGTTACTTTCATGGAATTGCATTAAATAATTTTAATAAAATTCTATGCTTCGAGGTCTTACAGAGTACGAGAAATTGAAGTCTGTACTTGACCATGCTGACACTTCTGCTTCATATGCTAAATTTAATTTGCCAGCTTGGCGCAGTAGTTCCTGAAAATCGCAAGAATAATGTTACTCAAGTCTAAAGGTGGCCAAACTGAAATTTGTAATAGCGCGGTTAATTTTACCTTCAGGGGATGACTGGTGGTTTTGCATAATAACACTTCCGTTGCAAAACCAGAATTCACTTTCAAAAATATCTTCTCCTTTTTAGAAATTCTTTTTCCAGCTGGGTTGACGTATGACGGAAAGCTGAAAGGGACACAGAGCGATAACTGGCCATCATGAAATAGTATTTTCTGGGACCATCTGATCTTAGTTGAGAACACGGAGCCTCCCCTCAACTGCAAGACATGAATAATTTTTCAAATAAATAGGCTGTGCAAATTAATAACTATCAATAATGAAGTTATTTTGCTATGTAATAATAACCTGTGGAATCTTAACGGTGTATATATGGCTTTTCAAGAAGTATCCATCTTTAGCTTTGGCCACTTTATCCTTATCCTTTTCATCCTTCAGGGAGATCAGTTCAGTGTGATAAGTTCTTCCAGAACCATCAACCTCTAGACCTAGAAGTGAACCCTGTTAGCCACATCGTACTAACTTGAGAATTCATGAAATAAACTAAATATCAAGTTGCACAAAATATTGGTATGCAATTTCATAAATCTGTGAAACATCAAAATATTTCATGTAATCCATTGTAAAAACACTGTTTGAGTCTGATCCATTCTTATCAGTCCTTTCTCACTCATGTGGAAATCGCCAGTAGGAAAGAATGTCAACTATGCAAAACGCAAAACCTTTTAAATTCTAAAGTTCAAAAGGAATTTTCCCCACCCAGAACTGACTTTTCTCCACCAAATTGATCTCATGGGTAACAGGCTATTGCAGATGGTATAAATATCTGAAATTTAAAACGTTGCAACTAGTAGCCAGAAATGTATACTCGGGAAGCCTCTTACGTATAACAATATATAATTATCCAATTTGGTGTATATAAATTATATTCATATCCTTAAGTGTACTTATATAATGTGATGTGGATGATAAATGTTAAATTTGATAAGTACGAGTATACTTATACATAATATGTTCTTCTGAATTTCAAAAATACAAATGATATTTCCATTTTATTCTTATTCATAAGAATAGTATTTTGTGATGAGGTTAGATTGGAAAAGTGGAAATTCAATTATGATAGATAGTGAATGTTAGTATTTAATATGTTTTCTTGAATTTCAAACTTTAAAACACAAACCATTTTATGTAAATATATATAGTGAATTTAATATAAATATTAAATTATAATGTACTAAAATAAAATAGTATAATAAAAAATGGAGACAAATATGATATTAATGATATACAGAGAAGCATCTACCAAAATTACAAAAAAAAATATTTTTTATTTTTTTGTAAACTAAAAAAATGTTTTTGAAAGAGTATTAAAAATACCCTTAGTGACCTTTGTCTTCGTTACAAAGCATATCGTATTCTTTGAAATTTTCATATCCTTTGATTTTAAATATGTTTTCATTGGTAATAACATTTTCCTAAAATGATTTTTAGATTCAAAAATTTTTATAGAAAACTATCCACTAAAAAAACTAAAAATACACGCATCAAAAGTCTTAAATGTCTTTTATATCATATTAAAGATATTTTTTGATTAATTAATAGTTTAGAAAAGTCATGGTGACAAAAAACTCTTAGAAAAAATATTGATTAATTTTGTTTAACGTTTTTAACTATGGGCTGTAATAATTGATCGGAAAACGCTATTATTTGACTGTCAAAGTAAACATTTTTTCTTCGCCTTGAAAAATATGTTTTCACTAAATAAACATATATATATATATAAATTTTTATAACATTATTAAAAACTTGTACATTAAAAGTGTATGAATTAAATTCATATTATTATTACTAATTAACTAAACATTCCCTTTTTTTATTCTCTAATTCTGTTTTAAACTGTTATTTCAAAATCTCCTTGACAGCATTTTAAAAATTAAAACAATTTGATATTTCTATTAACGATGCTTTCAATGTTTTAATAGAAAAAATTACATGAAATTAATTTTCAATTTTTAGTGAAGAAAATAGCAAACGAACTTATCCTTTGCCCTGAGATTTCATATTTCAAAACAATAATAAAATATATCAACTAAAAGGCTGATACAAACCAAACAGGCAAACCACACTTTCTCATATTATTCCCTTCTATTTTTAGGTTTTTATGTCAGGCCCATTAACTCTCACCTGCTTTTGACATTTCCAGCAAGGAAATTTCTTCCCCCACCTCCATATTTTCTTTCTCTACCTCTATAAATATTGCAATTCTAAAATTACCATTGAACAAAAAATTAGGATTTAGGGTTTTTTATTTCCGTATTATTCTATAAACTTTATAAATTTTAAAATTTTAAATATAATTTTGTATTCCAAATTTTAGAGTTTAGATTTTCGAATTTTAAACTTTAAAATATATTTTTAAATTAAAAAAATAACTTCAAACTTTATAATATGCATCTTTTACCGCGGTATTATAACATGTTTTTACTTTATGACTGTCACGTCAAACGAAAGAACAAAAAAAGTAAAATTTGTTGGTTTATACGTAAACTGTCTAAAAAAATTTACTCGTGATTTATGAATTTGTACTTGAAGGATGCAGGAATTAAATTCGAATTTTATAACAGATTATTTCTATTAAGATTTTTTTAAAAAAAATTGAAAGAATTGAGAAAATGGAAATATATGCATTGACTGGAATCGAATTAATGGTTGAGTGTCTACGTACCTGTTCACCCATGGGTATGGCAACCTGGCAATCACATGTACTACTTCCGGTCACGCAATGCACGCGCCACTTTCCGGTGACCGTTACAAACGCCATGTCCAAGGAGCACTCCACTTCCATGGCGACGCCGTGAAGCTCAAGCGGTATCAGTGCCGGAGGATCGCACTCGCCGAGCACGTAGGGCTGGTAACTCCGAATGTCCGGATTGTCGACCTTCTCCGGATCGGATATCACTGCGTAGCACATCGGCGCCGTCGGGAGGAATCCCTCCGGCGACCGTGACATCGACGGAACCGACAGTGGAGCCGATCCTCTGCCGTAGTAAACTCGCTTCGATAGGTTGAGTCCGAATTCGACGGAGCCGGAGAAATAGTCAGCCATAGCCGCCGCCGGGGAGATTTTCCGGCGAGTTGTGAAAGAAATTGGAGTGAGCGAGAGAGAGAAAGAGAGATTGGAGGTTTCGGATAGAAGAAAGTGAGGGTTTGTGAAATGCTATTATAAGGAACGTGATGCTAAGGGTTTTGAGAAATAGAAGAAGCAAAAAGAGAAAAAAGAATGAAGAAGAAGAAGAAGAAGAAGAAGAGCAAAGCACTCGACCCGACAAAATTTGTTTTTTATGGTTATTTTCTTATTTATCTTAATACTAATATTAATAATAATTAATTTAATATCAGTAAATTAAAAAAAGAATAAAATTAGTCATGATAATAGTTTAATAGTAATAACAATGTGCCACGTTCGTCACAAACGCTTTATTTTTTTCAATAAGATAAGGCGTTGAACTCATGAGTGGTTTAAATTCCGTCATAAAAATCCTTTTATTATAGTATAAATATACACATTAAAATTTTTGGCACAAACCCTAAAACACGGTAATTTAATTAAATTAAATAATCAAGTAATACACACACAGAAAAGTTGAATTTTATTATATGTGTAAATGATATTGCAGTCACTTTTAATGTTAATTAAATTTGTAAATGTAATTTTAAAAATATTTAATAAGAAAGATGGGAACATAAATGAAGAACAGTGGTTTACCAGAAGAGCACGAGAAAGCACACAACTAACGACAAAAATGGAGAAATGCTACTATAATTGAAGCTCTTCAGGGTTTTTACCTAAAACTATAACCACCTCTCAAAATGTAGTTGTAAGATTTTTTAAATTAAAAATATTTTATTATTAATGTTCTCGCAAAGAATTTCCTGTGACATTTCATTTAATCTATATGATTTATATATTCGTCAACAAATAATATTATTATTTTTCATTTTCATATTTTTCATTTACAACAAGTAGCGTCATAATTCATATTGGAATTTTTTAACCCAACCCAGACTTTGATATTATTTCTAGTTATTCAAATTATTTTTTAGTAACATACAATTGTTGGAAGATACATCTTTTATCTTAAATTTTATACTCATCAGATAAAATATTTTATTCACCTCAAAATTACAATTATGTATTATATTTTTTATTAAAAGTATGTTCTTCAACAACGCGATTAAATTTTTATTATTGTCTTTAAATTCATTAACCATCATTAATAATAATTTGAAGTCACTTGAATCAGGTTATAACATTGTTTCTACATCAAGATGTTGAACTTAGTGTCTAATAACGAGGTGAAGTCTAGTAATTTTAACCATGTCATATACCTACACTATAACATCAGATAATAAACGTGTGTTTAATTACCCATAATTTAAAAGTGTGGTCTAAATGTTATTTAAAACACCTGCATTTTAAAAATGTTGTCTAAAAAATATTAGTTAAAGCACATGCGTTTCAAAGAGCGTAGTTTAAAATGCTATTTAGAATATCTTTAGTTTTAAAAAAATTGTCTAAAGTACTCACATTTTAATAACCATGTTCACGTTTTATAAAATGTTGCTTAAAATAACTAGGCAACGTTTTTCCTAAATACTTTAAGTCAAAGGCAAATAAATCTTACTACGTGGACAAGTATAAAAAATCATTGTCTATACCTGCTTTAGGCAACACTTTTTTTACCTGATGTCAATATAATTTAAAGTAAAAAATGGAATAATGTTCAAACTTTTAAAAAATCGAAACGTAAGAATGAAGTGAAAGTCAATAAAATAAAATTTTAAACAGATCAATTTAAGAAAAAGTAATGGTAGTAATGTACAACAATACCATAGAATAAACAGATTAATTTAAGAAAAAGTAATGATAGTGATGTACACTACAAAATTTTATCACTGTGGTTAAATACGAACGAGAGTTCATTAAATTGAATTTTTGGGATTTAATTGTTCTTTGTTGTCTTTTAATTGATATATTGTAATTTCTTAATGAGTGGTATGCAGGTTAAAGGTTCATAAAGAATCCATGGCATTAAGAAACATGAAAATGAAATGGGTACCACGTGCACCATGTTTTAAATTGACAGAAGTTGAAGGATAAATACGAACACAATAAAAAGATAATGAGAATCTGTAATTTGCTTCTTCTGTAGGAAGTTCACCGGAGTCATTGTCCTTTTCTTTTTCTTAGTTTATTATATTTCAACAACTTACAATTTAAATAGACATTTAGTCAATAAATTATTTAAGCAGTGGTCCCATTTGTATTCTTCTTTTTCATGGTGAGTCACAAGAAGTCAAGCATAATCATATGCCAAACTTTTATTAAAAGATAAGCTAAGGATTTCATATTATGCTTAACTCATGATTTTGCTTTTGCAAAACCCTAAATTCAAAGTCCCCTCATAAATAATAATTCATTAACATAGCAAGGAAGTTAAGAAACAGAGATTCCAGTGTAAATTAAAAGTTTCTTTAATTAAAAGTTTATTTTCAAGTTGAAAAAGGTTATATCAGAAGCAGAAAATGTTTCTGTAGGTTGACCTTTAAGATGTAATTAATGATATTTGTGCTTCATTTTATAGAGAGGAGAAAAATATAAAATTGAAAAGAAAAAAAAGATAAAAAATAATAATTTGTAGTGCTTTTCTCCCTTATGTTATATTTTACTAAAAAAGTACATAATTGATAACTTATTTATTTTATTACTATGTGGTAAAATCAAATACTTTTCACAACAACTCAATTAAAAAAAAGGCAACAAAAATAATAATGTAATTTTACTAAGAAATGAATATGTTTTTGTGGTTAGGGGATTGATTAGTGGATAGTGGGAACATTTGCATTTAAGTGTAGACATTATTGTTTTGTAAGGGGTATGAAGTGAAGTTATCTTTATATAAGGTGCATTGTTTCTGGTATTAGAAGGAATGTGAAAGTGATAGGACTATGTCATCAACAGGGTGGTCCCCTATCATATTATTATGGTCTGTGCATGGAAGAGTAGAGTATCTGTCATCGTCCTATAATCTCAAGGAACAAAGAAACATATATACATATATTCAATATATAAATATAGATATAGATTTTTCTTTTATACATTTTACACTGCCATTCAAATTAGTTTTGTTTGTAATTTCATAAAGTGGGTTGATAGGTTCACATCCAATTAATTTTGTGTAACATTTCATAAGAAGTTTATATAGGCAGTGTAAGTTTATATATTCTGGGTAGATTGATAGTTAGTAATATTATAAGCTAACAACTCTTCTTAGATGAAATTTTCAAATGATTTTGATATGTAGATTTTAAATCTAATTCAATTTTATAAAACCGACTTATAAAATGATATTTGTGTAATAATTAAAGCTTAAAAACATGAAAAATATTTGTTTCTTAGGTCGTGGGTACGTAAAGACTTATTTATGGTGTATTGCGCAAGTCTCCTAAAATACAAGAGGAACTTTTCGGATAATTCTAAGGATCAGAACTAGCGAGTAAACTCCTTTAGAGTAAGAATCCACAAATCCAAAACTATTATAAAGTAAAAGAAAAGAATAAAGAAGTGAAAAGGAAGAGAAGAAGTCGTGGGTGAGATGTGTTTCTAGAAGCAAAGGGAAACACATATTTATAGATAGAAAATAGTGAACTTTTCACAGTTATCCCGCTGCAAAAAAAGGAGGCCGCCGAAAAAGGAGGAAGACGCTCCTCCGATTTAGGTGGTGCTGGACTTGGACCATCTTGAAACTGCTGAGAAAACTGTCCAACTTTCGATCTAGGGAACATTCACTGCATACCTCTAAAACTCTTGCTTAATTTCTGTAGGACTCTGTTTTGATAGTGTTATATCAAGGATTTACAAGAATCGAACGTCTGGTCTTCATGGTTCAACAGGTAAGTCGGAAACAGACGGAGAGAGCACGTGCTCTCTCCCATGGTGATAAAGTGTCACTGGAATTCTTCAAAGTGTTCCTCAACAACAAAACTTCTACTCAGTGGAAATCGGAAGTCTGAATGATCGAAGATCCAGACGACCTAGCGGTCTCTCAGTAAAAAGCAATGTCCACGTCACATCACAGGTTAAGATCATTAATCTTGATTAGGGGTTGTAAAACGTGATTAAACGTTCATTAGGTCTGCCTTAATCATTCTCACAGGATAAGACCCACTAAAACAGTTTAAATAAAAGGGGACCCTCATAGTGAAAGGGAATGTTATTTTGAACCCTCAACTAAATTACCTAAATTGACACATCTAACTTGAGCTATTTTTGCAGGTACCTCACATTCTCAACATCTGAAAGGACAATCGAAATTGAAGAAAAGAGATGAACAATTTAACAAAGAACATTGAGTCTCAAATAATATATGAAAAATTTCAACAATTTATACTATTTATATATTATAAAATATCATAATCAATATCTAATCTCCAACCAAAACCTCAAATTCTGTATATTAATAATAATACTAATACTTAAGAAGTGTTTTAAAAATAATATAAAAAAGTCATGTACCTGAATGGAGACAATTGTGATCCAAATCTAAGTACAATTTGGCAGTGATAACTTGGTGGCTGACATTGTATTTAGGTCTGATACACATCAGAGACAGACACATATATGGAAAATGGTGTAAACTTAATTTTTCACGTGTCCTTTGTTTTTTAACTGTCACTTATAACTATTTTGCAAATTGTGAAATGTATCTGCAAGTTGGTTGGGAAGAAGTGATTTTGGGAAGAAGTGATTTTGAGAAGAAGAGATAGAGACTCTTTAGAAAACAGTAGCCGTATGAATAGGTACAACTACAAATAACACTATTCATTCATTGCATGTAAATACGGTTCCTATATATCTATATAATATATAGACAAAGATAAGGAAAATAATTTTGAATTATGTGATCATGCATTAATAGTCACAAATAAATATTTCTAAGTCTTTTAAAAATGCACATTACTATGTTCTTAATTTTCAGTACTCATATATAGTAACAACTCATTCACTCTCCCCCACCCCCTCTATCACTATACGTATGAATTTCTTGCTTCTAGCAAGTTACAATTTAAATATATTTTAAGCAAGTTTTAATTCTATATTTTTAAAATTATATTTCAAAAAACATACACAATGGATTGTCCTTCCCAATTAAAACAAAATCTACCTCTTTTATTAGTTAAATTTAAATTACAATTTTGTTTTTCTCAAATTTATTATATCTTCACATAAATTAAAATTCATTGGAGACAAAAAAAAAATTATTAGAATTCATATCATATCAGGTATTCATCATCTTCTATATGAAAGAGATAAAGAGTTAAAACAATACTAAATATATTTGTTACTAATAGGGAGATGGGACCTAAAGAATTATTGAAGTTTTATTTTTTTTCTTTCGGTCGGTCAGGTTGTTGGGTAATGAACTGGGGTTCTTTCCATCCTCTTGCTTCTCCTTCGGCATTCGGTCTCGGGTGAACACCGGATGGTGGGAGTACCTGCGAAGGCACTCCGACGCTCAAGTCAGTAAAGCGGGTGATCAGTACTCTGGTAGGTGAACAGTAATAAATGACGTACCTTTCTCCTTGGGATGTGTGTTATTTATATTATTTGAATGAGCTTACCTTATTGGGCCTGATTAGCGAAGTGAATCTCGCTTAGGGTTGTATTACCTAATCCTTAATGATGGATTAGCTTCACTGACCTTGGTTTGAGCGTTAATGGTAGTATGGGTCGGCCGGCCTAACCGGCCGTGATGATTCCACTCGTCTCAACCAAGCTTCCACGGTCTCGGCCAAATCTCTTAGGTCGCAGTCGTCTCGGCCAAATCTCTCAGGTCTTGGTTGCCTCGGCCGAGTCTATCAGGTCTCGGCCAGATTCCCCTGATCTCGATCAGGGAGTCCAGGTGTCGATCTTGCCCATACCGATACAATATTTATAAATATTATATTCTTTATATCACAATATTGGTTTAAAAAAATAATTATAATTTTTTGTAATTATAAATTTCAAACACAAATATATAAAAATATATGGATAACTTCTACATATAAATATTTATCTTTACTTTAATTCAAATTCTTCACAATTTTAAAACAGATGTATTTCGATAAATTAATTTATTATTTAATTAATTTTTTACATTTCGATCACATTAATTATATTATTTATAAACTTTTCACTCAAATTTATCCACTTTTAATTCAATTTCTATACATTTAATATAACTTTTCACTCTATTTTTTCTATTTTTTTCATTTTTCACTCTTATATATCCTCATCTAACACAAATTGTTAATGATGTTAATAAATTAATTGATGTTATTCTGTTGATTCTTAAGAAATATTTTCCATCATACGGTACTTACATTCATTATATATATATTGTAAGACATGTGTTTAATGCAAATTATTTGATTTATTATTTTATTTACATTAACAACTTCATTAAAATTTCCACATTTTTTCTTTTTTTATCTACTTTATTTCTTTTACTTATTTTCTTCTCATCCATTGTATTTTATGGAAAAAATATTGAAATAAGATATTAAAAGTTATAAATAATTTTTAACTTGTACATTTCATAATATAATTATATAATCTAATTTTTTATTAATAAATAATCTTATGATAATAAATAAAACTTGACTGTAAATTATATCATATGAAAAAAGAAAAAAAGAAAAAATAAAGTAAATAGAGAAAAAAAAAACAGAAACTAATAGAAAACATAACAAGCATGAAAGAAAAAGTTATACTTTTGACAAGATTTTTTAATATGTAATGTTAAAATAAATCTAACTGCTCTTATTAAAAAGTCACTGCATACTTTTAATAAGAAATTCATCATTTTAGCAAAAATTAGAATGAACCATGTAAAGAAGACAGGTAAATCTTTATTAAAAATGTTAATTATATCTTTTAATACTTTATTTTGTTGTCACAAAACTGTAAAAAAAAAATGTAACAAAAACAAAAAACAAAAATACTCCACACTGTAGAAGAAAAGGAAATGAACAAAAGTGGTCACAGCACTGCCATAACTTGCACAGTTCTTCCATAGGAAACCTATGATTGCTATTGGACAAGCAAAGCTAGGTACCAATCAAGAGACCAAGGAGAAAGTTGTGATTTGGTTTTCCTTTTTCTTTCTTGGTTTCCTCAAATAAAAAATGCATTGTAAAAAAAATCAAAATATCCCTGTAAATAAATTTAACTATCTTTTTATACCAAGTGTATAACCACACTTTTAATTGTTAATTTGTCAATAATAATAATCGTACCTGTCGGACGAATCAGTACCGAGTAAAATAACATTTACATTTACAATGTAATAAACACGTAATAAAGAAACAGTTACAACTGATGTTGAATGAGTTAAATGCACGCTTCGAAATATCTTGAAAATGCAACAATAGAAATTGACTAAATCGAAATATACACTTCCACGATACCAGGGAGCTGCTATACATGTTCATTATTCGTTGACTATCATGAAGGGAGGAGAATGTATGTTTTTCATATCCTACAAGAGAACACCTAAATTATAGCACTAACTTAAGCGTTGGAGTGCAATCGCATATACCTGATCGACAAAGTATTCACAGCAAAAGAAGGAAGTTTGAAGAAACTTAAAAACAACCGATATGTCAACATGTCAACAAATTGTGTACCCAACGGATAGGTATTGTCTGGACCTTTATCCCTATAGGCACAATAATAAAGTAGTTTTTTTAATTGAAAGACACAGCAAACTTTTTAAAAGAAAGGCAAAAGTTTAGACTACTAGTAGAGAAGAGAGTGTGAAAGCATGGCATGATAGAAGCACTTTTTGTTCTTTATTGAAAAAGATCCTTGGTGGGTTGAAAGTAAATCACCAACCCTTCTTCTACTTGTTTTTTCTTTCACAAAAGCTGCTCCTCAATTGGATTTGCTTCACACCAAAATCACTTCAATACAACAACTAAAAATACACACCAAGGTCCACAACATATGCTAACCCTACAATACCAGGGCCATGGATAAAAATCACTCTTCCCTTATTCTCTGCACTTTGATTTTATGAATATTTTTTAAACATAGTGTTATTCTACAATATATATCCTCTTTAAAAAGTTAGTATTGTTTTTTTGGTAATTCTTTTATTGAAAGGACAAGAAGGAAAAGAAGATAAAGAAAGAGAGATAATTGACCCAAAGGGGGACCCAATATCTAAGGGCACACCAAATAAATTCATCTGACACATTTTCAAGAGTTCGAGCATTAAAGTCACACTGGTCCCTGCACTCTAATGGTGTGTCCCACTGCACTGATGTAAAATGCTATCTACCATCTTTCATTTCTTTATGATACAAAGATGAAAGAGAAAATAAAAAAGCAACGTCACTTCATGTATGTGTGTGGATTTGCTTTTATTAGTAATATTTTTTTACTCTTCTTTATCATAATTTTTTTGTTATTTCATTTCTCTATCACCAAGATAGCAGAAAGAAACAGTTTTAAATACATATTAACAGAAGAAGTATAAGAGGGGAGTGACATTGAGTTAAGATAGGTGAAAATGAATGAGATGAAGTATATATAAAATAAAATAAAAAAATTACAAGTGTAATATTTTCAATTTTTTGATTTAAAATAATTCAAAATCTTTTATATATATAGATTAACTTATAATTTAAAATTCATTAGATTCATATCTATCGCATTAGATACCAATTGGTGCATCCACGTGGAAGCCAACCCCAGAAAAACCAGAAGCCCATGCCTTTCAGGACCTACATGACTTTCGGGGTTATATATGATGCAGGTAATTTATCAACTTTTCTTATAGATAAATTCTCTTTTCACTTCTATATTTTTCTCCTATATCCTCGTACTAATTATAAAAAATTGATTTTAGTTTTTTAAATATAATTTCATATTATTAAATAATATCAATTACTAATATTTTTTTTTCAACCACAAATTTTTATTATATTTTAATTATAACATTGGAGAGAGTAATTTTATCATTTAAATGTTTTAAAAAAAATTAATAAGAAAATTCGTTGTATTTAATATTTCTTAATATATCTTCTTCTTATTTTATATTCTATTTTTACACTTTGATGATTTATGGTTTTATGACTTTAAAAAAAATTAACGAAAATAAAATCATCAATAAAAAACTATAAAACTTATCTCATCTCAACGTTCATCAATAATCATCACCACTTAAAAAAAATCACACTCTTCATCATATTAAAAATAATTGTTAGAATTAAAAAAAAAAAACATTGTAAAACATGTGCTTTTACATATTTTAGCATTTTTGCTTAATGAAGCGAAAACATTAGAAAAATGAACCTAATTATGGTAGTAGTTGTGTATTTGTAGCATTGAGGTGTGGGTGAGAGACAATGATGAGATATAGAGAGAATGATGAAGCCATTTTAATGTAAATTGAGTTGTTTAATGACTGAATACACTGTGAAGCTCTAGGCAATAATCTGAAGCCCAACTAACAAAAAAATTGCGATGAAGAAAAGGTATCCAACGTTGAAGTTAATTCTTTGATATTTGAAGAATAGTAAATATTAAGAATTGGATTTTATTTAAAATTTGTTTATAAGAATAGATTTAATTTTTTCATATATATATATATATATTAATATTTTTATTTTTAATCGATGTTAGATTTTTATAATATATATATTTTCTTTTAACTAAATTATATTGAATTTTTTTTGGTATGGAAGAACTCAAATATCAGTGATAATTTATTGTTAGTGACACAGTTTAATTATCATAAAATGATCTTAATTACAATCATGTCTTATATTTTGATTGCTGTGTTAAAATCGATCTAAGTTATATGGTAATCTAAACTCTATCAGTGATATAGTTATACAATATTATTTGTAACTTAATGCGAAAAGGTTGATTTTCTTTTATTTTTCATCAATTTTGTAACTTTAATCTTCATTCTCAAAAAAAATATTAAGGAAATAATTATTATTATGATTATATATTAACTTAATAATGATAGAATTCTATGATCAGTGAATTATCACATAATTAACTTATAATTTGAAGAGAAAGTCTCTATATATTTGTATATATTGTCTATGCACGGATTGATGTATAGATACAAAAATAAGAAATTACCATTTTTTTATAGTATCAAAATCATTTTTGAGTTTATCCTAACAAGAGTTTGTTGGACACATTTAGTTACCCGCTATCAGACCGTTATCAAACTATCCATAATATATAGTCCCACACACGAGTTAGTAGCATCAACGTGAGTGTGTTGAAAATCCCACATTAACTAGAGATAACGATATTTTATAATATGTAAGTAAGTTTAAATCTCACCTTATAAATCGATTTTATAAGGTTAAATTAAAAAAACCTCCAATTTTAATCCAATTTAGATAGTTTTTAATTAAGACAATCCAAAAAAAACCCTAACACATTTACTTAAATAATTATTTGGAATTTTGATGGTACAATTAAAGCATGTCATTAAAATACCCTGTGAGTTTTGTCTTACTAAATTGGGAAACATTCAAACATAGGTTAGAAACAAACTCCTCTAGTATGTACTTAGATGAAAATATAGGAAATTGATTTGAAATAAAAATTATTTTGCACATTTGGTTTTAGTTAAAATTAAAGGTTTAGAGTGATATAATTTGTCTTTGTTTTTTTTTTTATTCTAAAATTTAGTTATGAGTAAACTCTAGTAATTAAATCTCCTTTCCACGTACAAGTTACATAAAGTTACTTGAATTAAAAATGAATTATTAAGTAAAATTAATCTATTGGTTGAACTCCTTTGAAATATGTTTAATTTGTACATATAAAAAAAATGTAAAAATCTTCAATCATGGTAATAAATATATTAAGTTGGTATTTTTAGGGTATTAATGAGGATTTGACAAACTATAAAGAGGACCTAAATGGTAGATGGTTTAGTTAATGGTGCCTTCTCTGTTCCCCAAATTAAAGTTGTCAACTACTTAATTGAAAAAAATGGAGATGAATCAACTCTATCCAGAACAATATTAATTGAACCAGCAAAATATTAGGTTGGTCTTATTAAAAACTTTATCAGATTTGCAATATATATATATATATATATATATATATATATATATATATATATATATATATAT
>Ga0123342_1003569_pt1 | contig 24839 bp, 13 predicted proteins | sample Turbeawhitnodule_FD_89960 | JGI IMG/M metagenome (GOLD analysis project Ga0123342, IMG submission 89960) | Root nodule microbial communities of legume samples collected from Mexico - Turtle bean Mexico white nodule | ecosystem: Host-associated > Plants > Roots > Nodule | place: Mexico: Nepantla... | reverse complement strand
GGGGGGGGGGGGACCAAAGGATAAAAGATTTGTAGAAATACGTCAAATAGCCCTTTTTCGTTGAACAGGAATATTTTCTAGCGTTTTCAAATTTCAAAATAATAAATTTCAGTAGAATAACGACTGAGAACACTCGCAGCAACCAGATGTCAGGAATTGCAGTGCAATCGATAATTTTCCTCCACGGTAGTTAAGCATTTTAATAATGAACTCAGAGAATATTCCACACGTTTCTGTTTCAAAGACAACACTGATGAAAACGTAGTTACGTAGTCCATGCTACTGCTAGGAAAGCAGGTGAAGGAAATCCTTCAAAATTCAATGCGAAATTGAAGCGAGAGACTCCGAGAAAAGAAACGGGATTCGAAAAATGAGATTGTTGAAAAGTGAAAGCAAAATGAAGATAACAGAAGCAGTGGGATCTCACATATTTGGTTTCAGTAACGGAAAGAAATCGATCCAAAAGCATAAAGAGGAAAAATTAAGATGCAGATACAGCGAGAGACAGTGAGGTTACCGGCGACGGAACCGTGGCTTCGACGGAAATAGGAGGAAATGGTCGCCGGAAGTGGTGGTAGTGTTGAACAAGAAAGATTCTCAAAATCCAAAATCAAAATAGTGTCAGAAAAAAATGCTTTGAAATCTAACCGTGGGCCCTAACCATGTATTGGTTTTAAAAAGGATGATTTCTTCCTACACCTTCATGTCTTTCTTCCAACACCCCTTAGTTATAAAATATCTAAATTATCCTTTGATATTTTTTAAAAAAAACAATTAAGTTCAAAATGTAAAATTTGAAGACTTCTTGAATTATATAATTCAGAAGTAAATTTTTTTTACAATTCATAATATATTCTTATAAAATTTGAAATACAAATTTTGTATTCTAAATTATACATTCTAAAATATCAAAATATAAATTTGCATTCTAAATCCGAATAATTTTTTATACTATGGATGTGCAGAAAGAAATCACCTTAAAAGTCTAAAAACTGAGCCCAACTATACAAACCATGTTGATATTTATTTTGTACAATTACTATTTAGACTCCCTATGATTGATTTCCATTAGCTATTTGCACCTCCTCATTAGTTCACCTTTATCCTTCAAATCTCGTTTCACATACTATTTGCTTTAACAATTGTTCATTTTCAATTTTGATAAGTGAATTAGTTGTTTTAGAGGCATAAATTAAGTTTAGAAAATTATTACTAATGCTTTGTTTGGATTGAGGTGAGAATTTGTGAGGAGGGAAGGAAGTGGATTAGAGATGATGTGTGAGGTTGTTTGGATTGATGGATGATTGAGTGAATTTCTGAGGATGGTTTATTAAAATTTGTGAGTGATGTGATAGTTATTAAAAGTTGTTTTTACAATGTTACCCTTTACCTTTTCAAATAAATCATGTCATTCAACAGTATTAATATTCCATACAGAAATAATATTTTAATTATTGAAAGTAATATTTTAATATGCTGAAAATAATATTTCAATTACCGAAAATAATATTTTAATTCAAAACAATTATAATTCACAAATAATCAATCAAATTATTTTTTCAACAATTTTTAAATACAAGGGCAAATGATTAAACTTATATTTTTATCAATTAAATAAAATACAATTTCAATCATATTCGTCACATTACTTACAAAATTTCATACATGTTCCCTACACTTTTCATTCTATTTACCTTAATCCAAACATCCTAACTTTTTTCATATTTTCTCTTCAAATAATCTCAAATCCACTCTCTCAATTTCACTCCCTAATCCAAACAAATTATTAGTGTATGAATTACAAAATATTAATATCATTTAATTTTTTTTTCCTTTCTAACTTCTCATCATTTTTCTTTCATTTGTGAAAAGAAGGGAAGTAAGGAAAGCAAAAAAGAGACGTAGAAATTTTTGTGAAAAAAATATGAAAAATTATATAAAAAATATATGATTATAATATTATGACAATAAATAATAATTTCATTAAAATCATCTTGCTTTTCTCTTTTTTTTCTTTTACATGATTTAAACAATTTTATTTTCTACACATTTTTCACTCCTTTTCTTTATTATGATATCTCACATCACTCCATCCACAAATATATCAAATGAATTACCTCTTAAATTATGATGGCATTCTTACTAACTTATCTACATAGAGAAAGTCGCATTGGTTTAAACAACGCAATAATTTTTGTTATGGTTTTGTATAATACATTACATAGGTTAATGGGTAAAAATTGTGTTAAGGTGCTTCAATTTTAATATTTTAGAATCTTAAGAGCATTTTTTAGTAAGAGTTGTCTATATAAGTTACTTTGTGATTAAAAGCATTGTTTTTAATTGTTTTTAATGTGAATATCTTGCACTTGAGTTGCGTAATTTAAATTGTACTGGTCGGTATCAGATAGATCAGTCTCGGTCTTGGTGACCGACCACCTGAGTCAAAGAATATCTCAATGCATACAATAAATAATTGTATGTTACATTAATGTTGAATAAGTCAAGGTGTATCTCAAAATATACGAAAATGTCTTCGACAAACCAGCTAAAACGGATTAACGAAAAGATACACATCCCTAGTAATAAGGGACCACAATGCATGTCAGTTAATAGCTGATGTCCGACCCACTATGACCAGGGCCTATAAACCAAGGCTATAAATAAAACTCTGTGGAGGAATAAGGTACGTTTTTTCCATTTTACCATAACACACCTTTAAACTATAGTACTTATTTGAGCGCCAGAGTGCCTTTTGCAAGTAACCCCCGACCGACCGAGCATCAACATTTGAGGAAGGAGACTTGAAGCAACCAGGAGATCACCAACACGTCAGCAATTGTACGTCCAGTCACAGGTACTATGTAGGCCTTCCAGCCTACTTAAGTACAATTGGCGCCCACCGTGGGGTTGAGGTAGTATTCGATTTTCAGCAACAAATCAAGACCAGTAACGATGGTGTCGATGAGAAATAACACTAAGAAGCCTAGACACGGATACAGGCACGGATACAACACGGACACGGACATAGAGATACGACTAAACTGAAAATTATAGGACACGGGACACGGCTACATATAAATTAAAATGTAGTAATATATTTTGTTATATGAAAAAAATCAAGAAAAACATAATGTTTAACTTTTACTCTTTGGAGATTTTAATATTTTGTTTGAGATTTTATCTAAGATTTAGTGTGGAAGAGAAAAGTTCTTTAAAACACTCAACCGCGTATTTTTTTATAGCTTTTCTGGCGTGTCCAAGGAGCGAAACGTGTCTCCTCCGACGTATCTAGAAAGAGGGCGGTTTTCGGCCCAATAAAAAACGTCTGACACCGCGTTGGACACGCTTCCACCGCGTGTCCGTGTCCGCGGTGTATCAGAAACACTGACGAAGCCTTTTTGGCCGTATCCGAGCTTTATACATTAACAACGATCGCATGGAGGATGAACAAATCGCTATGATTCAGGCCCTTCAGGCACAAATGGAGGAGTTACGACAAAAAGACATTGCGGATCAATTATGAAATGAAGAGAATCAGTGTCGGCATGAAAGAGGAGATGCTCCTTCTAAAGGAGTAAAATAAAAATCTACAACAAAGACTTGATGGGCGTGAACGAGAAGAACAATCTTGAGCGCAAACTCATCAGACTCACAAAAGTTCCAAAAATACTCCTCCTTCCGACAACGAGGAGCACTCGAGAGGACATCCATTTACGGATGAGATAATTGACGCACAATTTCCTCCTAAGTGGAAAGGACTAACCATTAAACTGTATGATGGTTCTACTGATCTAGACGAGCACCTAAACGTCTTCAATAGCCAAATGACTCTTTACACAACCAACAAGGCTGTATGGTGGTGTAAGGTCTTCCCCACCTTCCTCCAAGAGGGACCACTCAACTGGTTCACCCAGTTCCCTCCTAACTCCGTGGGAAGCTTTAAAGTCCTGTCAGCAAAGTTCACCACGCAATATACAACGAGTCGACCGCACCACATCTTATCCATGTCTCTCCTTAACATGAAACAAGAAAACGGAGAATCCTTGCGAGCATTTATGGATATATTTAACAAATTTTGCATGGGTATTAGAAATTTGATGTCAGAAACAACCATGCATCACCTTGTCTTGGCGATCCGACCTGGCCCATTTACCGAAAGCTTAATCAACAGACCAGTAGAGGGATCGATACCCATCTAGAGGTAAAAAAGAACACTACAATCAACAAGGAAGAGGAGTGAAAGCCCAGTAAGAAGGACTCAACCACGAAGTGAGAGTCCTGAGAGGAACGATCGGACCAGACGCAGGGTCCAAGAGGTTATTAATACTATAGCCAAGACAGTATCACTCGGGAACCCCAGACGAGAAGTTAATACAATAGCTGGAGGTTTTGCTGGAGGTGAATGCTCTAATTCTGCTAGGAAGAAATACCTTCGGGCCATCCAGTCGACCTACTCCGTGCCCATCCGAAATCTTCCAAGGATGCCCTCGATCACTTTTACCGACAATGACTTTAGTGCGATAGACCCGACTCAAGACGATCCTATGATAATTACTGTGTAAATAAACAAGTTTGCAATTACTAAGGTCTTAGTGGATCAGGGTAATTCGGTGAACATAGGAGAACTTAAGTTTCATTCTCCCATTATATTCTAAAATAATGTTACTTACTTGGGAGTTTTATTAAATAATCTACCAAATATTCTTCTAACTTAACATGTTGAATGAAATTTGGTTTAACTTTTGACAATTATTTTATCAAATTATGTCTTAATTATGTGTGTATATTTTTAAAATTTAGACATATAAATTTTTTTTGTTTTTCATACAAGTTAATTAGTACTAATTGTTATAATTTTATAACATATATAAATTCCATATCTTGCAATCTTCACACATCATAATAATCAATGAAAGAGCGTGTATATGCATATTCATTAAAAACAACTCTAAAAAATAAATTAAGTACAGTAAATCTTTAATCAGAATTATCCCTTTTACATAAAAAAAAATATTATTTTTATTTGATAGATTAAAATGACACTTACACAATTTTTATAACAATATTACAAAAATTAGATAAATTCTAATTATGGACACATAATAAGTCATTTTATGGTTGTTAGTTTCACAGTAGTCTTTCATTCTCTTATAACTATAATAATTTTAAAATTAAAATTACCACAGAATATAGTGGTTATTCTCCATCCTCCTCGTACTATAGAAGTGAAACACGTTTTTTTTTTGCACAAATATGCACTTAAATTTGAATAATTGTATTTTTTTATTTGACCAAAAAGAACCTTAACATGATTATTGTTTTTCCCTTTATATAGTTTGTTTTGATTTACATGATAACTTTACTTTTTATAAACATAACTAAGCTTACTTTCCTTTGAAAGTAAAGTTAGAAGCATTAAGATTAGAAAAATTGAAATTGTTTTTCTTATTTTGACAAGATTTTTTTATCATACATCTATAAAGTTGGTTTATCTGTTACTGGGATTAGAAAAATTAAAACTGTTTTTCTTTTTCTTATTGATACAAGATCTTTTATCATACATATGTTAAGTTGGTTTATCTTTTATCATATTTATGTAAATAGATAGTGTTCTGATCCTACCAACAACATACCTATTTTTACTCATATCTTTAATAATTAAAAAGATAATAAGATATCTCACTATAATTTTATTTTTTAACTTAACTATTTTTTTTCAAAAAAAATTCAAAACTCCATTTGTATTCTAAAGAGAAAAATATATTTTGGCATCCATTTTTATAATATAACCATTTAACACTTTGTTTTTATCAATATAATAATAATTTTAAATTTATTATTATTATTATTATATATTAATAAAAAAATTTTAAGTGGTTATATTTTAAAAAAAAGTGTCAATATATTATTATTACCTTAAAAAATTTATTTTTTTTAAATATTAACAACTTACTAATGTATTAAACCAAAATAAAAACAGAATTAAACACAATCTGATATAGTTATGATGTAAAATGCACATCGAATTGTATGGAGAGAAAAGAATTATGAAGAATGCGGAATGAGTTGAGGTCAAAGCCTTGTGATTGGTCTAAACGGCGTCGTTAGAGATTCGCCAGTTGCATTGAAAACTAAAATCCATAAGAGGTGAAGAGATACGCGTTATCCCTTATAGGGCCCTCCAACACAACAACCACTTCCACCACGCCTCCTTCTATCTCTCTCCCTTCTCACGCACACAACACAACTACCAAACACCGATACCTTCCTTTTGATCGATTATTGGATCCTCTTCCGCAGGTGACTCTTACTGTTTCTAATTCTTTGATTTTGATTCTGTTTTCGAAGCTTCCTCTTTCGTCTTCTCATCAATCTCGTTTGTTGATATTAGCTTATTCGCCTTTAGGTATTGTATCATTGTTGAATTGAATTTCGTGGATCTGGTTTTGTTTCTCACTGTTAGCATCGTTCTTGTGCGTTCTTGTGCATCTCTCGCATTGCCTATGTTTGTTCATATTTTCACCTTCCTGTAACTGATTTCTGCAAGTACACTGGCTGTAGGAGCTACAAGAAACCTGATTTTAGAATTCATGCTTTTTATTTACGTTTCCGAGTCTGACTGTGCGTGTGTTAGGTCAAAGTTAATTTGATGTATGGAATTTGTGTTTGAAGAAGTAGAGCTTTCACTGAGTTGTGATAAACTGAACCAAGCTTTGTTTTGAAATTATTATCGCTTGTTGTTGACGGGAATAATCCTGGACGACTGAATTTTGTATTACTTTTTTTTTATTGAATTATAGCACTTTTAATGCGTACTTTTGTATATTATGGAGACTATAGTTATTTGGTTGGTCATCAATTTAGTGCCACAAAAACCTTGTAACTTTTTTCTTTTCTTTTCTTGTCTCAGTGACATGAAGTTCCTGATTCTTTGAACTGAGTTATTAATTTGATTTTTTATCTGTAGGTTTTATGTAGCTTGAGTTTAGTCAATACAGTAGAGATGGATAAAGCTTTTGCTCCTTCATCATGGGAGCGTGCTCATCGCCTTTATGAGAAGGTACTCCTTTCTCTCTCTATCAACTGAACAAGGGATCATCTGTGTAAATCTTTAATAATGTATCTGCATATAGAAGTTACAGTTTTGGAGGATGTGTCCAGTGTTGATTGAGCCATTTAGATGTTGTAGGTTTGGGTTTCATTAATTGATGTTATTCTTCGTCCTCTAAGTCCTCTAATAGGAAGATTACCCCACTTTGCAGGGTTGGTTTGATTTCTTTAGTTTGACTTTATTTTGGAATTAATGTAGACCTTGTTATCAGTATGCTATAGTGTATAATATTGTCAAGAACTGTTGCATTGTGTTTTGGTCCTTTTATTTAAGGTGGCCTTTTGCAATTGTCATCACGTATTACACTGGTTAGTAACCACTTGTCTGGTTCTCGAAGGTTAAGTAACTGAATAAAATTAAGAACTCAAATCAACCCAGAAGTTCTTGTTTCCTGTCATAGCAAACCATGTAGAATGCATAACCCCTGATCATTTTTCTTTCCAAGGCTTACTTTTTTCTGTGATACAGTATGAGGCCAAATCTGTTTTTCTTAAGTTCATTGTTTTCTCACTTAGAACCTTGAATTGGAGAATAAGCAAAGGAGATCAGCTCAGGCACAGGTTCCATCAGATCCAAATGCTTGGCAGCAGATACGTGAGAATTATGAAGCAATAATTCTTGAGGATCATGCCTTTTCTGAGAAGCATAATATTGAGTATGCTCTGTGGCAATTGCACTATAAGCGGATTGAGGAATTGAGGGCATACTTTAATGCTGCTCATACTTCTGTAAGCTCAAAATCATCTATGGGAGGGAAAGGTCCTGTTCGACCTGACCGGATAACTAAAATAAGGCTGCAGTTTAAGACTTTCCTTTCAGAAGCAACTGGATTTTACCATGATCTTATAATGAACATTAGAGCCAAGTATGGGCTTCCTCTTGGTTATTTTGAGGACGCAGAAAATAAAATTATTGTGGGGAAGGATGGAAAGAAATCTTCTGAGATGAAGAAAGGTTTAATATCTTGTCACCGTTGTTTGATATACTTGGGTGATCTTGCTCGATACAAAGGCTTATATGGTGGAGGTGACTCAAAAAAGCGTGAATATGCAGCAGCTTCTAGTTACTATCTACAAGCTGCAACTACATGGCCTTCAAGTGGAAACCCCTATCATCAGGTTTTTGGCATTCCTGTCTCTGTTGTGTTTTGCTTTTGGTTGTTCACAACTTCACATCTCTTGTTGAGTCATGGTCCATAGCCATTGTATTCCATTTTGACATGTCTGTTATTTTCAGCTTGCTTTGTTGGCTTCATATAATGAGGATGAGCTGACTACTGTTTATTGTTATTTTCGGAGTTTGGCTGTGGATAGTCCATTTTCAACTGCCAGGGATAATTTGATACTTGCATTTGAGAAGGTAATATAACGATGGGGTTGGTTTTGAAATTCTTGGATTTTTTTGTCTAGAAGTCTCAACTTTTTGAACAGTATGTGTCTTGTTCTTTGATCTTGATGTGTTTTTGTTTACTTGCAAACTGAAGTACAATTATAATGTTTCAAGTTCAGTCTTTTCTACTACTTATACTGCTCAGTACTCAAAGTGGAATGCATTGAAAGTACAAGTTGTAAATTTCACTAGGGATGAGCAAAATGAAAATGCTGAACAACATTATTGAAGAACTGAATTAAACTATAAAAGTGGTTCAACTAAACTGAACTATATAACTATTCAATTGAATTGCACTGAACTGTGTAACGGTTAAGACTAACTAAACTTAACAAATATACTCTGACCTGTTTGAACTATTTTGAGCATACATCTTATTTTGAAGCATATTTTTCAATTTCAGGAGTTGCAGTTCAGTTTGAATAATTCAGTTTAAGTGTTGTTTAGTTTTTAAAAAGTAAACTAAAAACCAGTTCAGTTTTTTTTATTACTGTTCAATTCAGTTTAGTTCAGTTCATTTTTTTATAGCCCTAAATTCACATGGTTTGCAAGTTGTTCAAACATTGATTTTTGTTTATTCAGTTCAGACATGAATTGAAAACTGCAGCACCACATACCTTTTCTCATAAAGGAGTTCTGTTTATTTGCCATGATTGGGGGTGGAGAATTAGCTTGAGCTTGATCCTTTGTTTATTTTCATGCTTTGAGAGTGCTGTTGGCATTCTAACTATCTGTTTTACAATACCGTGATAGAATCGCCAAAGTTACTCTAAGCTCTCTGGTGGTGACCTTAAAGCTCATGCAGTCAATGGAATGGGAAAAGGGGAAGCGAAACTTGTGACCAGGAATACTGGTGTAGAAACCTGTCCCAGAAAGGAAGGAGCATCCAATATACAGGACACTTACAAATCCTTCTGCACACGCCTTGTCCGTCTTAATGGAATCTTATTCACTCGAACAAGGTACATATTATTAACGCACACAATCTATCTGACCATTCTGTGCACAAAACCATTGAGAAATATTATACTGACTTTTCTCTTTTTCTCATGTCATGATGATAGCCTTGAGACCTTTGCTGAAGTTCTATCTCTTGTTTGTGCTGGCCTGCATGAGCTTCTATCATCAGGGCAAGATGAAGAGCTGAATTTCGGCATAGATACTCTTGAGAACAAACTGGCCATTGTCAGAATTGTTTCCATGATCATATTTACAGTTTACAATGTGAAAAAGGATTCTGAAGGTCAAACGTATGCAGAAATTCTACAGCGTGCTGCTCTACTTAAGAATGCATTCACTGCAGCTTTTGAATTGATGAGTTTAGTCGTAGAGAAATGTATGCTGCTGCGGGATCCTTCTTGCAGTTATCTCTTACCAGGCATTTTGGTTTTTGTCGAGTGGTTGGCATGTTATCCAGATATTGCTGCAGGCAAGGACGAAGATAATCAGGCACCTATTAGATCAAAATTTTGGAATCATTGTCTATCCTTCTTGAACAGATTACTTTCACTTTTGCCCATGTCAGAAGATGAAGAGGAAACCTGCTTTAATAATATGAGCAGGTATGAAGAAGGGGAAACTGAAAATCGGCTTGCTTTGTGGGAGGATTTTGAGTTAAGAGGATTTGTTCCACTTCTCCCTGCGCAAACCATCTTGGATTTTTCAAGGAAGAATTCCCTTGGGAGTGACAGTGAAAAGGAAAGAAAAGCTCGGGTCAAAAGGATTTTAGCTGCAGGAAAGGCTTTAGCAAATGTTGTTACGGTTGATCAGCAAATGATATATTTTGACTCAAAGGGAAAGAAATTTGTAGTAGGTGTTAAGCCTCAAATCTCAGATGATTTTGTTATTTCCTCCTTTTCAAGTACACCTGGTGCAGACTACCATCAGTATATTGAAGGAGAGGACGACGATGAGGTTATTGTTTTCAAGCCCTTAGTAGCTGAGAAAGGAGCTGATATGGTGGTCGCCTCATCATGGGCACCCCCTGAAGGCTTAGAATCGGTTCCAACAGCATCTGTAGGGGATATGAAATTTAATGAAAATTCTACTTCTAAACCTCTCGATGATGCAAATCATCAAATTTCTTTACCTGCTTCTGTCAATGCTATGGTTCCTCAGCACCCACCAGTTCAACCACATTCTTTGAGGTGGTTAGAGGAGGAAATATCTCTTGCGAACAGTTTGAAAGGTCTTAGATTCATGGAGAATGGGCACATGATGAAACCTGGCCTACCATTTAAAGAAGCTGTCGCAATCTCTGACCCTCCTGCACGTGCAGTTCCTACTCAGCAATCTGTAAGTACTGGTACTAGTATCTTTTATGGTCATGATCTCTCAAAAGCTGACGACTTTGCAAATTCATTCAAAGTTGATGCCAATGCGTCTACTGGAACATTTACTGATAACTCTGTTGTGAAAATGTCATCCACCTTGCAAGCTGGTGTGAAAAAATCTCCTGTCAGTCGACCTTCTAGGCACCTTGGACCTCCTCCTGGATTCAGTCATGTTCCTCTTAAACAAGGTATTGAACCCACTGGTTCAGATTCAATTAGTGGGAATTCAATTATGGATGATTACAGTTGGTTGGATGGATATCAGTTGCCTGTATCAACCAAAGGTTTAGGTCCAAATGGTCCTCTTACTTGGTCTCAGTCAAATTCTCATCAAGTTGGTAACAATGGTTTGAGTGGGCCAGTCAGTTTTTCCTATACTGGAAAACAAATTCCGTCTCTGCAAGTGGAGAAACAGAATGGCTGGCAAGATCAGCAGACTTTTGAGCTTTTAAAAACACACCAAAATCAGCAGTTGCAGCCACAGGTTCTCACAAATGGAAATCACCATTTTACTCCACTGCCTGAGCAATTCCAAGGACAATCAATATGGACAAGTCAATACTTCGTGTGATGTCGCTCCACGGTACAAGAATATTGATGGTATGCTTCCCGTTTGTATTTATTGCTAGGGTTTATTTATAAAACAACCCCAAAAGTTGGAAACAGCTAAACCAAACAAAAAAGAACTGAACCGAACTTTTTTATTGATATGGATTAGATTTCAGATTAGATTTTGAAAACTGATTCAATTCAAACCTAATTTAAACAGCTTATGCATATATTTTTTCTTTTATATCTATGATACCACTCATGTTTACAACTTTTTTGCTTATATATTTGTAAAATGATCACATAACTTGATACTTATTTATGAAAATATATCTGATCAAAGATAATTTTTAGTTACTATGAGTAAAGGTATATAAATATAATTAATAATTTGTGTAAATTTATTTTTAATAATATATATTTAAAGAGTTGTTCTACTATATATTGATTTATAGCCGAGATGTTTTATATTTTAAATTTATTTTTTATGCTTATTATATGCATTTCTGTTTAAAAAACGAAAACTTATTCTTTCCAAACTGATTTAGACTGACTTGGATTGAATTTAAATTTTAAATCAAGCCAAATGATAAATGATGGAAACCGAAGTCATCGGATTGGATGATTTTTCTCTTTGAAATCGATCAGATATGTGAAGTTCTATAGTTATTGCTGTTTGTTTGAAGGGTGTTTTTCTTTTTGTTTAATATTTGGTTTGCTAACATAAATAGGTCCTTGAAGGATTATTACAAATGTGCTGCATGCCTTTGCTACCCCATCAAACTCCAGTTCTACTGCCTTGTCGTTGAATTTTGGTGGAGTTTATCTGGCCTAGACATGTTGCAGGAGGTTGCTACTACAAAAGGTGGGGGAATCAACTTATTCTTTTATTCATTATGTTTAAAAACCACAATTGAAATTTGGATAATTTGTGTGCTACATATCCCCCTTCGTCTGATTTTTCAAATTCCCATCTTATGTGTCTAGTTGTCTTGCTTCTGATTTAGCTTGGCCTCTATTACTATCTTCGTAAACAGTGTTGGGAAGTTTAGGAATCAAGGCTTGTATTGTATCTTCTTAACTGTTGATTGGTCATTGTGTTGTGTGTTAACTGCCGAATCTACTCTAGCATAATTTGCTTGTAAATTATTGTAGAATTTGCTGAGCTCTGAAGTCCGGGTGAATGAAGATAAACATGCATCTTTAGGGTGGATAGATAAAGTAAAGTCATCTTGGAGCTTGTGTATCTTGTGGGATTGGTGGTATATGTTACGATGGTTTGTTCACTTCTCTGGTGGAAGTGTCATAATAGTGCGCCATACACCTGTAAGACTTGCTGCGGGTGATACATTTTATTTCTTACTCGTAAAAGCTTCAGACTAGTTGGAAAGATTGGTAGGTATGAAGCGCTCCTCTAAGCTGGATAATGGAATGTGATAATGACACTGTGAAGCATATGCTTGAGTAAGTGGTTGCATCTTTGTTAAGCTTTTTTTGTTTTTACATATTACTTTCTTCCTTTTACCTAGTCGGGCTTTACTCGAACTTATAAATAAATAATCTCTGTTGGATTTTGGATTATGGATGTCTTGGTCTATTATCTGAATTAAAAATTCGATTGTCTCTTTTTATTTCCTGCTGGTGCGTTCAATTGCTTTTGTTCTTCAGAGGTACCCTGGAGCAGTTTCTTGTATGCAACTTCTTTGTGCTATAAAAAAATAACAGTTACAAGTGGAATATATTTATGACATTAAAGCTTAGTACTTTTTAATAAGATTTTTTTCCTTCGGTTATGCAGTTTTTTTTTGTGTAAAATTATTTAAAGTCAAAGTTTAAAATAAGAATTAATTGATTGTTAGAATTTAATTTTTAGCTTAAAAGATTAATTAAAAGTAAGAGTTGAAATAGTTGAGAAATAGTGGGGAAGCCGGAAGTCAAATTTCTTTTCAAGCTTTTCTGTGTTTGACTCAAATTTTCTCTTTAAATAATTAAAAAACGTGGGGCGAATTTGAAACAATTTACGAAGCGATAACAAGAACTTGACTTGTATACTTATTGATTTTTCAACGCACTGACTTATTTTAGGTGTGTTAATAAAAATATTAAAAGAATTCTTTTTATTTAAAATTTAAAAAATCACAAGTGAAAATTATTAATGAAAATTTGTTTTGATGGACAAAAGTAATAGATCTTGGTGACTAGGATGCAGGGGACTTGACCTGAGTAGTGTTTTAAGAACTTGCAAAAACTATATAAGCACGTACTTTATAATTTATACCATTTTCTATATTATAAAGTTCTCACATTATATAACAACTAGTTGTAAAATTTTGCGATCTACGGGTTTAATTAGAAACATAGTATTTTTTTTACCTTAAAATGTTTTGAAATTTAAATTTCATAAAAACTGAATCCAATGTTATAAGTTAAAATGAATTCAATAAATAAATTAAAAAACATATTTAAACTTCAAATTTGATTTTATTTCTAATATGTAACGAAATATATATTTAGTAAAATAGCTAGGAATGAATGATAAAAATGTTATGAATATAAATAAGCAATTTATCCTATTAATTTTAAATATATTTATTTAATAAAAGTAATTGTAACAATTACGGCGGGAATAAAAAAAAATTAACAAATATTTATGTTTATCAATATAATGTTATTTTTTTTAAAAATATGATTTAAACTCGTGGTTTCTAAAGCTTAACTCATCTGCATAAAATGTATGCATTTTTAACATTAATAAAGCACATTAAAAAAATTATTTATCTCTACTATTTTGATTTGTGTTATTTTGCGTACTATTTTTGTTCCCATTCATAACAGATCTTCCAGAACAAGTTATTCTTGTAGAACGAATCCCATCATTGTAGGTATTGTTTTTGTATGATGACAGAACAATCCCAAGAATATAATTTTTAGAAGTGGTAATTATGAATTATGTTTTACATAATTTTAACAAATTAATACATAAACTTAGATTATGAAATCTATCCTTGGTTCATAGCCCAAAAGGAAGGAAAAGAAGAGATAAGATGCAATTCCTCCATTGGTTGCACTGTGACAACATTGGGTTGGCAAAATTACAGTAGTGCAATAGATTGTAAATGTCTTGTATACGTTTGAGTGCAAAAGAATTAACTAGCTATTGAAAAAAAAAACTATAATTTCAGAGAAAACCCAAAACATCATTTGTATTCATCACCATTCCTATTTGCTTAAACTAATCTATTTTGACAAGTATTTATAGTCCTCATCTTCAACTCACTGGCATCAAGAGTGCAAGACAATAAGGTTTGTGATCTTTCCATCAACTTCTGTTTATTGACTCCCATTCAGGTATGTTTGCAGTAGCCTCATTCACCATTTTTACAAGCCGCACCTGAAAATGATCATTGCAGTAACTATTAGTTGACAAAAACTAGCAATCATTGAAGAAGCAGGAAATGACACTAATGAAGCTGCAGTTAAAACAACTGTAGTATGAAGGATTAGCAAATACTGCAAAATAAAATCACATCAGAACTCCATCAAACACATACAACCAACCTTTTCCATTCAATTTATTTTTCATTGGAGTAAGCCATTGAGGTCAAGTGGTCCACTAAATGCTATAACAGATACCACATAAACAAGGGTAATTTTTGCCTTGTACCAATGGCTTAACACCAATATATGACTTCCTACATAACTAACATGAAAATATGATGAAAAGAACAATGAATAGGAGAGAAAACTCTCCTCCAATGTTTTTTTTTCTACTCAAAGACTCAATGCTCAATTAACAATGACTCCCTACCCAAAATAATTTCCTTTAGATGGACATGATTAACATTTGATTAGGTTTTGGAATGGTAATTTTGTGAAGTAGATTTAATTCTTTGAACCACTTTGCATGCAAAAGTTAGAATAATGTTGAAGCAGGGGGTATGCACATCAAAACATAATTGGTTTTCCTACCTTCACAACCACAAACTAAATCTACAGATAATAAACTTTTTTTCTTATATATAGCCATCTGTTAGAAAGCAGAACCACCATAAAATTCCTTATTACTAGTTTTACACGCAAAATCAACATTCTAAAATTTAACTTCAGATATAACGAGAAGAAATTCTGATCTATTATGGGTTAATAGATGGAAGTTGAAATTGAAAGGCAGGTGTGCAAGATAAGTACATAGTATCTCAAAAACCCTCCTTTTGGACCATTTAGAAACACAAAATTATACGAGAAAAGAGGATGGCTCAATCAGTATTAATACATTTTTTAAGGATTACATAGACATCAATATTTGTGGTTATCAATCACTTGTCTTTCAAAAATGAATATATTAATATGATCATTTTCTTATCAATTCTTAATGTACTTTAGAGTTTGTTTTAATTTTCTATGAACACACACACACAACACATATATGATTTTTCATTTTAAATAAGTAGGATCTGATGGTCCCTGAGTTACAGGTTATCATCCTTCTCCCCATCTTAAGTGGAATCTCAAACTTAACAACTTTGCACTGCTTTCTTTAGGTGATGTTACCTACTTCAAAAACATTAAGATCAAGAAAGAGCATAACAATTTAGACTGTAGCAACTTTCCAACATCAACTCCTCATTAAATGTCTATGATTAGTAATTTCAAAGCAAAACACCCAGAAATTTTGAAGCGCGGACTTACCACACTTTCAGGAACTCCTGGAGGTGGTAAGGGGAGGTTTTTGGGTGGAGGACCCATAAGATAAGATCTCTTGTCAAAACGCCACTCTCCAATCTTCCCATATGTCAGCACCCCCTGGATGAAGTAATAAAACTTATAGATAAAACAACTAAGTGCAACACTAATATTTTTCAAACATGGACAGACATAACACAAAGGAATACTAACCATAGAAATATAGTTTATCTATCTTACTTTCACATCATACTGCAGTAAGGAGAAAATAACTCACCTTCAAATTATAGTCACATCCATACGTATAATGGATGATGAATCTATCCTCAACATTTAAATCCCAAGGTGGCTGAAACATTCCAACAATTCATGTCATGGACTTATGTATGACTTACTCAAGTAACAAATACAAGACAACACAAGCACTTCAAACCTGCAGCATGAAGTCTTTTCGCAGATTATGCTTTACACCATGCAATGCAGATGCCACAGCATAAGCATACCTTTACTCAACAGAGAATCAAAGGAGCAGAATGTTAGACCAATTAGTACAGACCAGGATCCAGGAAAATTTATAAAATGAAAAGAATATAAGTAAATGATAACTAAAAGAAAATAAAGCCCCTAAATCTTGAAGTCCTCTAGTATTACTCACATTTCAAGCACCCATCCAAAAGCTTTATCAGTATCTGGATCATCTTTCATTATCAATGAAACATTTACCCATGTGGGAGCTATTTCCTCCATCAAAGACTGGTGATAAAGAAAATTCAAAGCCTTAAATGAAAGAATAGGTCGCTTATGGGGAAATCAAGAAAATCTGATAATAGTTATAACAGGAACCATAACAGCTATAAGGGTAACAGAGTATAACTAATATCAATCAAGCACTGTATGCAAACTATTAATTCAGACTTCACCTTCTTAATGATTACAGGAGAATTGCCAATTGGATCAATATTAGTCACAGGACCCTTTTCCTCAGGATAGAATTTCCTAATTATTTTTTCATTTTGAGCTGGTTTTATATAGAAAAATGGATAAGCAGCGGGCTGGGATTCATAAGCCAAATTAGGCAAAGGATTTACAAATATGTGGTCAGGTTCTGCCATCAGAATATATCTGCACCAATAATAAAACACTGCTACTTAGATTTCATTATTGGAGAGAGAAAAAAATTGTAGAAAACCAAAATTAAGACTCTTACTCTTCCTGAATATCTGCTTTCTCCAGCCACTGAACAAAAGCCCATGGTCTATTTAGGACAATATAACCCTGCACCAAAAATAAAAGGATGTAAATTTTGATGACAGCATGAATTGATAGGAACAATATATAAAGATCACAAAAATGCCATTCATGATACAGTTGATAATTATCAATGGCTTGGAACATGTTAAGCCAACACAATTGCCACTAGAAAGTCATGACTGCAATCAAATATGAGCCTAAATCTAGGTTATCCAAACTCATTGCTCAAAAGCAGCTTATTTGGGCACCTACACTTATTGTAACTTGTGAATTTAAAAACTAATCTAAGCTAAAGAGGGTTCCTCAGCTGAAAAACATCAATAAATACTACCAGTACATATTTGACAATTTGGAATAAACACACAGTAAAGTGGGAAAACTACACTCATATGTCTCCAAGGAAAAGAGAGATAATAAGAAATTAAAATCACTAAGTTATTGTCTGGTTTACTCAAGGATGGAAACAAATTCTTTCAGAAAAAAGGAAGCAAAATAACTGCAACAGTTATTAGCAACTCTCATCTCTCTATTCCCCTTTTTTCTCCATGTGCAAAAGCCTTCACTATTTGACAGAAACAATTCAATATGCAAGGATAATGACATGTAAGAGCCCACCAAGGTACATATAAATTACATATGGTTACACAAAATACACACTCTTTTCTAAATGCACGTTAAGAAAAGCTATATATTTATCTTCCAATATTTCACTACAGACATGTGATTATACCATAAACTTAAAAAAAATAAAAAATAGCAGCATATTATGATATTATATTTCTGCAGATCAGCTTCTGGTGCCCCCATTATACAATAATTTTTTTTAAATCAGAACTTGAACAGTAGCAGCAACATACTTAGATATATAACAAGTTGGGTATCAATCACCATCAGCAATTATGAGATTAATTTAGTGACAAGAAGTCGAAAATGGAAATGACCTTTCATATCCCAAAACTAGCAACAATCATTATTACTACTACATTATAAGGCAAATTAAATGCCAGAAATAATCAGGCCCATAACTGTACAAGGAAAATGCAAGATATTCAAACAAAACCATGCCACAGTCCAATTTTACTCTAAACACATCTCATTGCATTTTATCAAGTTCCGTCTTTAAAAATAAACTCTTTTATGTATGATCAGGAGAACATTCAACAAGGTACCGAACAACGACCATTCTCTGAATTCTTTTAGACAGCTTATTTCAGAATTAAAAAGCAACAAATTAAAACATATTACTTTAGCAAGACAACCATCACCCTTTTCCCTCCCATTGCTCCCCTCACCCCAAAGTTGTGAAAGGTATAGGCTTATTCCGTATGTCATGATTAGTAAATTTGCTATTAGGTCAGAAATTCACCAAATGGAGACAAGTTTAGTAGAGCCAAAAAAAATATACAATTCTACTGGGGAAACAGAAAAATATTTACCTTGTCTAAGCCATCAGGAAGTGGATCAACCACAAAAGTAGGAATCTCATCCATTAACTGGTCTGCCCTACCAGAATGAAGTATACGGGTGAACTTCCCCATTTCTGATCCAGGCATGTCCTTCACTTTCTTATACCAATAGTACATAATCCGGCATTGCCATTGATTGTAAGCAGCATCGGTTGCAGTAACGGCAACATGAAACTTTGAATTAGACCTCATCAATTTTCTATTTGAAAGTTCTAACCCATCTGCCTTATGCTCCATGATCATAGCTATCAAATTGTAAGTGGCAAAGGAAAACAGAAGCACCATAAGCAGCGCAAGCAGTGACTTGGCCCGTCCCATGCCTTTCCTTACAATCATTTTCAAAATCTTCTCCTATTCCAATATAAATTTCCGAAACCAACCCTTACAGTTTAAATTAAAATTTGAAATCACTGACACCACTACAGTCCTTCAAAATCACAGCTTTAATGCATAACCACAGTCAATAGAGATAAACACAATCCTTCAGTCTTTCGCTCCACAAGAAAAATCTGCATCACAACATAAAGTGGTTAATATGCCATGTCACTGCCTCCAATGCAATTGAAACAAACCAAACCCAATAAAAAAAAACTACTACATAAAACCCAGGAATCTGAAACCCAAAAAAGGGGACAAATGGATGCTAGAACGTGCACGATGACTCACGTAAACAGATCTGAACTTGCAATATATTCAGAGCACCCCAATGGAGGGAAATCCAACCTTGAAAGAGAAAAGACGCAAAAGATTGAAACTTTGGAGGAGAAAAGAGAAGGGCAGGGAATGTGTTGAAGGAAGGAAATGAAGAAGGGGTGGGGTGGAAAAAAGGGATTTCTGGGGGGTTGACTTTTCAACGAGTTGTGCAACTAGACAGGCACTAGAAAACGCGGAGGTTTGAAGGTTGAAGAGACTGAGATGGTGAATCGGAGTGTGACTCCAAAATTGGAATCAAATTAAGAAAAATGAATAAATAAGGAAATGAGAGAGAAAGAGATGAATGTGGTGAGAAAGCAGTGCAGAACACAACAGTGAACACCAACATGAAAAGAAAAGAAGAAAAGTGAAGAAAGTTTAAGAAAGTCTCTGGTCATTGGAAGGAATGGACGCAAATCCCGGTTACAGACACATTCCAATTTGTCTCCATCCCATGAATATTCAAAACCAGAAGCACTGTCTTTTTCTGTGTTACTTTTTTTCTTTTCTTATTATTACAAATGTTGTTTTTCTTTTTGTGCATGCATAATATTCAGTTCAAAAAATACCAATTTAATTCTTACATTTAAGATTTAAGAGTATCTCAGCTCATACATAATATTTTATAGAACTTCCTTATTTGATTGGAATAGGTTGACATAGTATGCTATTTCCAAATTTAGATTTTGAATACCATCTTAATCTTAAATGAAATCTGCAATTATAAAAAAAATATTTTTAAAATATAGTTTTTTTAATCAATAATTAAATAAAATATTGACTAAAATGTGAGTTTTATGAAACTCTTTTAGTAAAACGAAAAATATAAAAAAAATTCTTTAAAATAATGTGTTAGATTACAACATAAATAAATAAATAAATAAATAAATGTTACCTTAGGGTTATATTATATATTTAATGTCATTGAAGATATTAAAGTGTTTGAATTGTATGCTTTACTACTTATATGGTAATAGTGTACGCGTTTCAATCTTTGCATTTGTGCACTTAATCTTAATACGGGCATTTTCTTGTATTTTAATTTATATTGATTTTTCTTTACATTATTCAGTGTATATAATGAAAATTGTACCAGTAGTAACTTGGACAAAAATCATGTTACTCAGTTTTAATGATTGATCGACCGGGTTAAAATATATTTAAAATAATTATAATAAATAATAGATAAGGTAATTGTAAAGACTCTAAGAATTAGGATCACATCCCACCAAATTCAGGTAATGTTTTGAGAAAACATGTTAATCATCCTAGAAATCAACTAATGCTTGTTAGATTAGGCCCATCATAGAGGCACAACTCCCCCTAAGTGGAAGGGACTCAACATCAAGCTCTATGGTGGTTCCACATATGTGAACGAACACATGAATGTATACAAAACACAAATGCTCTACACTATAGACAAGGCTCGTCAAAGATAACCAACCCACAGACTGAGTCGACTGGAATTATAATTGAAAAGAAATGACTAAGGGGACGAATGCAACCTAAAGGCATACAAATAAGCCTAAAGGCTTGGGGGACCGCCTAAGAATTGGGGTGAAGTTGGGTCGAAGCCACATTGAGGATCCTAAGAACCCCCATGATGAACTCGTCGAAGGGCAGGATTATGTGCAAGTCATTAAAAAGACATGTATATACAAAGAAAAAGTCTTGAGGACCATTTTCTCGATCGTGACATACCTGGTCGGTATGATTACAACTATTAGTTGCAACCACATCCGATGGGGAGTCTGGTTTTAATATAGAAACTTTAGATAGAAAGCCATCTAAAACAGATGAACTCCTAAAACAAGTAGGGATATCAAGGACACATGGATCAACTCACTCATAATTTAGATAACAAGACGGTCGGCTAGCAAGGTCGACCGCCTGGTTAGAGCACCATACATCCCTCACCTCATTAGGTTTCGAATGTATAAGCTCAAAAGAAGAAGAACATGAAGTAAGACTAGAAAACCCAAAAGAGGAAGTCATTACTAGCCATTTGAAGAACAAATGAAGAAATGGAAGGAAGTGGAAAAGCACTCGACACTCGAACAACTATTTATGACTCAGAAGCAATGAACGCAGAAGCAAACGTAAAACAATTCAACCCATCCCTCTATTTATAGATTCACAAAGAGGAGGAACGAAACATCGTCCCCTTCGGCACCATTAGATTCAACTCTATCAAAGGGTGCACCGTGCTCGACGTTTGAAACGACACAACTTCACAAACATTATATCTCTTTGATCAAAAGTGAAAGCTCGAACGACACACTGAAAGGATGCATGTCACGTTTCTGACGTAAAAATTTAATGCGTCCATGTCACTCTCACCTTAGGATACTCAACAGTCACATCTCAGTTATTCTAAAGTAAACATTCCTCGAGCCTCAGAGCCAAGTGTACCTGTCGGGACCGGACGAGCCATGTCACTCAGTCTCGGCGACCGACCGGGTTAGAACACATTTAAAACAATTATAATAAATAGCAATTAAGGTAGTTGCAAAGACTCTTTGAGAATCAGGATCATATCCCACAAAATCCGGGTAATGTCCTGAGAAAACAGGTTAACCACCCTAAAAATCAGTTAATGCTGGTATATGTTAGATTCGACCCATCACTCAGATGACCTATGACTCAATACTATAAATAAACCTTCTACAGAGGAGTAATGTACATTTTTTATGAATTCTTAATATACACTCCAAATATTGAGTACATACTTAATCTTCAGAATACCTTTTGCAGGTCAACCCCAACCGAGTGCATGTAAATTAAGGAAGGAGTCTTAGAGTATCAAAGAGCAAGTGAGTGACCAAACGACTAATACATCAACAATTATACAACCAGTTCCAGGTAATATCTAGACTCACTTTGTCTATACAAGTAAAAGATAATTAAAGATTGAACATGAATATATTATATTTTTACTTCTATAAAATTATAAATATCTTGTAATATTATCGACTTTGACAAAAAATTTCAATAACATGTGTAATGAATAAATATTATATTTAATTATCACACAGCATAATTTACACTTGAGAAAACATTTTTACTTCTTGAAATTTGAATATTTTAGAATAAATAAACACACGAAACAAAAAATTATGAAGAGGGAAAATGTTAATTATTTTTCCTAATGGTTGGATTTATCAAATTTTCATTTTTAAAAAAGTGATTGAAGATGTAATGTGTCTCACTTTTGCAGATGTTTTAATGGAATCATAACTTTTATATATAGAGAAAGAAGAAAAGATAGAAAGTAAGTTACACATATCTAATGTAGGATCATATCAATTTTTATTTTGTTTCAAAAGCATTTCTTCTACCTACAAGTTTAAAGAAATATTTTTCCTAGTATTTTTGTTATCATAAATGAATTATGTGAATTTTTACAATTATATTTTTCCTTTTGTATAATTATTATTCATTACTTTCAATATTTATAAATTAAAATTTAATTAATTAATATCATTTATTTAATTATAATATTAGTTTTATGTAATCAAAGTAACATGAAAATAATATTTAAATATAATAATTAAATCAATTTTCTAAGTTTTAAAAAGTTTATGTGAAAAGAAAAAAAATATTAAAGTATAACTCTTTTAGGGAGATTGTTCTTTAGGAGTTGCAAGAAAATAAATTGTTTCATAATAAAACCTATACCCAAGACCTCATGTCGCAATCTTTGCATTAGATGAGTATTAGTTTTAAATCCGAACAAATGTTTTATTTATATTCAATCCAAATTTAATTAATTAAATTGAAATTTAAAAAAAAATTGGATTTGAAACAAATCTATAATAAACTTAAAATGATTTAAATAACGTATAACTTTGAAATGAATTTGAATATTTGGATTTTTCTCACCCTTCTATGGTGCAAGATCAAAGGGATAAGTTGATTCTATTATAACTTTTAAGATGATTGTTTTGTTCTCAGGAGAGGTATAAATAATTTGAATCGAATCAAAATTACTTTAATTTTTTTTGTTCAATCAGGGGATTTTTTTGCACTTCCAAAAGTTTTTTTTTTCCTGGACTTCATTTCAAAAAAATCAAAATTATTTTATATATTTTTTATTAATTTTTTTAATTTTAAAATACGACATCTAGAAACTTGTTAGATTATAAAATTTGTGATTAATTTGTATTTTGAATTGTTATTTCTAACATATAAATTTTGTATTTTAAGGTGTACAATTAAAAAAAAAATTCTATTCTAAATTATAGAACTTAGAATAAATAATTTTAATATTTTTTCCGAATTCTAAAATGACTTACTAATTATAAGTATTTCAATTTTTACAATTCAAAAGTGATTTCAGAAGGGTATTTTGGAATTACATTATGGAGGTACAAAAACAAACTATGAAGGTGCAGGAAGAAATTATGACCATAGGTTTACGAGTCTGAAACTGTAGGCCACATTGCAACCCCCCACGTCCAAGGAGTTTGCTTTCTTAACCCCCTTATTTTGTACTTGCACTACCATTGTTATTTCGCATAAAGTCGAAAATGGCCTTATGGGTTATTTACATTAAACCTACTTTTTATCCCTTCACTGCTTCTCCTTTCAGTTGCAGAACAGCTTTTACAAACGCTCATTCTGAAATATTTTTTTTTTCCAACTACATTTCAGGACGTGCTTTCTTGAAAGTTTAAAACCATTCTCAAATGGGAAAAGATTGTTTGAAAAAAATTGTTTGAAATCCTAGAAAACATTAATTAATATTTATTTGACAACTCTTTTAATAATATAATAATATTTTAAATTAAAACGTAAAGTAAATATAATTAAAATATTAATTAATTAAGTGAGTGTACTTAGTATTTGAAGTTGATAAAATATTCTCTTTTTCTTTTATTATTTTGTTGGGTCTGTTATCTTTTATTTTGGGTATAGAATTAGTTTCGGCTCATAAGTTAGTTTTGCTTTTCTATTTGTACCTCCATGTATATAAGACACTGCTTTACTATTTTTTGATACTCATTAAATAATATTCAGTTTTCACACAGGTAGGGATGGCAAAGCGGGCCAGCCCGTCCCGCATTGGCCCGCTCCGCGCTTGGCCCGCAAAAATGCAGGACGAGTTGGCCCTCCCCGCAAAGTTATTGCGGGCTAGAATTCCCGACCCGCCCCGCATAAGAGCTGGCCCGCAGATTTGCTGGCCAGCCCGTGTTCTTTTTTTTTTTAAATTAAATATATTTTTTTTACATTTTGTTTTTAAAAAATTGTCAAATTAAACCTATATATTTGTTATTATCAAACTTATTTTTTTTTCTTCCTTTTCAAATATAGTCAAACATCAAAACATTAAACATTAAGATAAATATCAAATATCATTAT
>Ga0123342_1003568_pt1 | contig 24840 bp, 18 predicted proteins | sample Turbeawhitnodule_FD_89960 | JGI IMG/M metagenome (GOLD analysis project Ga0123342, IMG submission 89960) | Root nodule microbial communities of legume samples collected from Mexico - Turtle bean Mexico white nodule | ecosystem: Host-associated > Plants > Roots > Nodule | place: Mexico: Nepantla... | reverse complement strand
ATATATATATATATATATATATATATATATATATATATATATATATATATATATATATATCTTTGTGTGTTTATTTATGTTTGTTGCTTTTAGTCCCTTAAAGCAACTTTAACAAATTTACAAACTTTTTTTAATAATATTCATTTTAAACAAATCAATTTATTTATTTAGACCAAGAAATTTATTTTAAAAAATCAAATAATGTTTCATTTATCTAACAAATAGTCAGATATAGTTTTCTCGTTAAATCACCTCAGTCAGTTCGTCTCCAAATTCACAAATGAGCATCATTAGGCAGCCATGCGTGTTCTTCGATATCTGAACTGGAACGGGTATATTCTTTTATAGTCAAACTTCTATTTAATTAAAAGCCTATAATGTTCTGATTGTCCTGAAACTAGAAAATTTATAACTGGTTTTTCTGTTTATTTGGGAAAATCTCTCATCTCTTGAAATCCAAGAAACAACAAACCATATCAAGAAGTTCATCTGAAGTCAAGTATCACATCCTAATTGTTACTACATGTGAGTTCCACTTGTGAGTTCTAGTGGATCATATACCTACTAGCTGATTTTCACGTCAAGCATCTGCAACCAGCTTTGCTTTACTGTGACAATCAAACTGCAATTCAGATCGCAAACAACCAAGTGTTCCACAAAAGGACAAAGCATATCGAAATTGATTGTCACGTGGTGAGGAAGAAACTCGATGATGAACTTCTTCTAATATCATCCTCTCTTCTAACTCCTAAACCTCTTACTACAGTCAGTTCAACACTCTGTTTTTTAAGCTGGGAATGAGAAACATATATACTCCCAACTTGAGGGGACTGATAAAAATATTAAATATTGTTTTATTTTTTGTTGGGCCTATAAGTAATTTATCTTTAGTGTTTTTACTCATAGGTGAAGTTAGTTTTTTCTTTCTCTGCACCCATGTATATAAGGCAACTTTACTCTTTCTTTTGAATTGAATAATAGATTTCAGCTTTATTCCTTCTTGCAGAATCACCAAGGCTTCTTTTTCTCTTTTATGTAATCGCCACTTATATCTTGTAATATAACAACTACTTATTTTTATTTTAAACAAAAATATTTAATAATTTTCTAGTATTAATATAAAAATAATAATTTATAATATTTTTCAGTGATTAAAATCTTCAACCTTTAATATTGAAAATAATTTGTTTGATAAGTGGAACTTAAAAAACACATTAAAATGCTTTTTATCTTAATAAGTTATCTATAATATTTTATATTTTTTCACTTATATATATAAATAAATAAATGAATAATGATACTTTGATACAGTAAACAATAAAACCAACTACATCAACATTCAATAAATTAATATTTTAATTATATTTATTTTATAATTTAAAATATTATTACATTATTATGAGGAGTTGGTAAATAAGGGTCGGTCATGACATCTTTATCCATTGCAGTAGGAAGTATAAGAAAGGGAAAGGAGGTGCAGCTCCGGAAGGTAAACAATAAACAAAGAGAAAGATGGAGAACATACTTCACAGAATGGTGGAAGTCAATGGCATAAATATGCATGTTGCAGAGAAGGGAGAAGGCCAAGTGGTGTTGTTCTTGCATGGCTTCCCCGAACTCTGGTACTCATGGCGCCACCAGATTCTGCATCTCAGTTCCCTGGGTTACCGTGCTGTTGCCCCTGACCTCCGAGGCTACGGTGACACCGATGCCCCTGCGCCACTCACCACCTACACGTGTTTCCACCTTGTCGGTGACATTGTTGCGCTCATTGACTCTCTTGGTGTGGACAAAGTGTTCCTTGTGGCCCATGATTGGGGTGCCATCCTCGGTTGGTACCTCTGCTTGTTCCGACCAGACAGAGTGAAGGCCTATGTCGCTCTCAGTGTCCCCTTCCGACCCTTCCTCGGAAGAAACCCGCAACAGAAGACCCTCGATATTTTCCATGCCTTGTATGGAGATGACTACTACATATGCAGATTTCAGGTACTTTCTCTTAACAACTTCTTCAGTATTTTTGAATACCACCAATGAAGTAATATCAGATATCAAGATCTTTGCAACGACACAAAAATCAAAGTAAAGATGCTACATGAATCTATGGTTTTAATAACTTTTCATTTACATTTCTTTCTAAAACTCGGAAGTAATTTTTTATTTTTATAATCGGAGTCTTGTTCAAGACGAAATTTTAAGCTTATGCCGTGATAGTACTCTGTGTTGATGTTACTGTTATGTGTCGCACAGGAACCAGGGAAGATGGAAGCTGAGCTGGGTCGCGTTGACACTGCATATCTGATGAAGAACATGTTTACAACGCGCCAAACCGGTCCACCCATTTTCCCCAAAGGGGAATATGGAACTGGATTTAATCCCCATACTCCAGATACCCTGCCCTCTTGGCTCACTCAACAAGATCTTGATTATTACGTTACGAAAGTCGAGAGATCTGGCTTCACTGGAGGCTTGAACTATTACAGAAATCTCAATATGTGAGTTCCTATTATTCCTATACCAGATGTCGATCTTGTTTATTTACAGAAAAGAAAAAGAAATCTGACACAGAATCTGGGAGCTTCAAAGCTTAATCTAATGTTCTTGATAGGAAATATGATATAATACCATTCACCAGTGTGATCTATGACATACATTGCAAAAATTATGATGTGGGTGATAGGATGTTGGTTAAAAATTATGATGTGGGCGATAGGATGTTGGTTAGAGATCCACGTCGATTAGAGAATGTAAGAATGTTTGTAGTAAAGTACAAATCTTATCTTTGAGTCGGTTTTACAGAGTTGAATTAGCTTATATGGAGTTGAGTTGAGTTTAAACTGGATTCATAATAATGTTGAATGGTTTTGCAGAAATTGGGAGCTGACAGCACCGTGGACTGGAGTAGGAATTGAGAATGTGCCAGTTAAGTTCATTACAGGTAGCGTAGACTTGGTGTACACTTCACCGGGGATGAAGGAGTACATCCACAACGGTGGTTTCAAGAAAGATGTGCCAACTCTGGAGGAGGTGGTGGTGCAGGAAGGAGTTGGCCACTTCAACAACCAAGAAGCAGCACACGATGTGGCCAATCACATTTATGACTTCATTAAGAAATTCTGAGTCACGGTTTCTGCGTCAGAGCAAACCCAGTTTCAGTCAACACCAATAATGGAGTTTGAGTTCTTTAGTGCAAACTTCTAATAAAGGAAAGTTATTTGGATGATTTCCATCAAAATTACTCTTGATGCACCTATTACATAACTACTCGAATAGTAATAGATTATATAATAAAATGTTAGTATTATCGTTTAGGTTAAGTTATAATTTCTTGTCATCTAAACTAAATTATTAAAGAAAGAAGAAAAATCAATCATGTCATCTAAACTAAATTCTTAAAGAAAGAAGAAAAATTAAGCATGTAGGACGAATTCAGGATCATGATAGTGGGTATCACCAAATTACTAAATCGTATATGTACTTTAATATTATATCATGATTAATATTACTCTTATAATTATTATTTTATTTTAGAATGATCATAGACACTAATATTTTTTTTATAACCAATAATATTATTATTTTAAAATGTAATTTATATTTATTAGTTGAATATACTATTTTAGTTGAGTTATAGATGGTCTAATTGGTTTTAGCATATAATCGTCTAATACGTTATTTTTGTTATATAATCGTCTAATACGTTATTTTTGTTTGACCATGTCTTTTTACATAAATTTTTGTGTGTTTAATTATGTATTTTTACATAGATTTACTTTTTTTATTGGTGTGGTCGCACGATCGTTGTAGCGTCTTGGACCCCAACGTAGGGTCGACCGATAGCTCAAGTTTAATTACGTTCAACCAAAGTCAACAAACCTAATTTGTAATTAGGAGCTGGGTGAATCAGCTTTAAACACAGTCGAACCCCTTAACCTGACCCAATAAGAAAAGTTCATCATAAGTCATATAAATAGTGTATATTCCAAGAAAGTACCCTGACAATCGAGTGTCAAACCTTTTTGTTGACTTGAGCATTAGAGTGCCTTCTGCAGGCCACATTGTTGACCAGGCCACGTTGTTGTTGTCTCTGCAGAGAGAGATAGCTGAGCTGAGAAAACGAAACGAAGAAGTGAGTACAAAGAATAAACAAGAGATTCAGGCTCTCTGCAGGGAGAACGAAATACATGAAGAGGAAGTTGATCGAGGGAAGACCGTCCATCGTGCCGACTAATCTCATCGGTAAGTCGGTCACCTCCCCCCACTCTAGAGATGGATGGTGAGTCCTGTCCTAACAAGTCAATCCGCACAACCGATATAGTGGATTATGTGCGTTGACACATGTTTACCAATTTCGTCATCGGAGTTCCACTACCAGACAAGTGGAAAGGCGTCAACAGGGACCGCTATGACGACACGACCGACCCAGATGAGCACATGGATGCGTACACCACGCACATGAGTTTGTACTGATGTGTCGGGTTTTCCCAACCTCATTGAAGGGAGAAGCTCTCAGCTGGTTCACGAAGTTCCATCCCAATTTTGTCGACAGCTTTGCGATGTTGATATCTAAGTTTGAGACGCACTTCGCCACAAGTCGCCTGCACCATCTAACATACATCACCCTGGTTGGTATCCATCAGGAAAAGGAGGAGTCTTTGAGAACCTTCATCGACAGATTCGGCAAGGTAGCGATGAGCATTAGTAACCTAAGTTCGAACGTAGTCATGCACTATATGCTGACGGCCTTGCACCCGGGACCGGAAGCTTGGTACATGCAGTTGGAGGAACTGAAGGAGTTCCGCAACCAGGCCCGTGCGGAGGCTAGCGAAAAAAAGAGGAAGGAGGAGAAGGAGCGTCACGGTCGATCGACCAATTGGGGAGATAGAAGAAGGGACAATCGAGGAAGTCAGTTCTCAAGGTATACTCTCCTGACAGCTGAGAGGGAGAGGATCCTGGATGAGGCTCTCAGCGCCGAGTTGATCCCTCTGCCTAGAAAAACATCAAGTCTTAAAAATGTCGATCACAGAAAATGGTGTCGATACCACAAAAACAGTGGACATCCACTGAAGAATGTCAAGCCCTTAAGGATAAGATAGAAGAACTTATCCAAGTTGGACACCTACAACGTTTCTTCCAAGGTGCCAGAGGCACGAGACAATCGCCCAGACAGGACAAGCCCATAAAGCGAAGAAATTATTCCCCTTAAAGGGCTAGGGATATCGATTAATATCGATATATTTACCATCATGGAGATGTTGGTGGACCATGGAAGTTCCGTAGACATCCTCTACTGAAAAACCTTCAAAGCCATGAGGATACTCGAGCCGAAGATGGTGTCGTACGATGATCATATGGTCAGCTTCGCGGGTGAGAAGGTCAGTACTAAAGGCTAGATCAAACTTTACACCACCTTCTGCGAGGAGAAGAATAGCAAAATCATCAAGATCAGATACTTGGTGATCGACGCTAACACCTTGTATAACATCCCGTCAGGCAATCGTCCATCAACCGACTGTTGGCGTTCATCTCGACGCCTCACCTACAATGAAGTTCCCTTCAACATCAGGAGACATTCTCACGGTGCATATGGACCAAAAGGTTGCCCGAGAATGCTATGCAGAGAGCCTTAGGGTAGAGCTGTTACACAAAGAACAGTCCCCTAAGCGCAAAACCTCTTAAGGATAAAAATGTCCTCGTAAAGAAGACCAGCCTACACCAATGGAGCACAGAGTCGCATGGTGGATCTTGATCCCCGGACGACTGAGGACAGGCTGGTGGACAGGGAGAACCTGCGTTGAATGCCCCATCTTGATAAATAGGGCAGTACCTGTGTTGACACTGCCATAGCTACTGCTGAGGCCGAGTTGATGCACGCCACGTTAAAGAAGAATGTAGACCTTTTCGCGTGGATTACATTCGATATGCCGGGGGTAAATCCGGATATCATGACCCACAAGCTTTCGATATTCAAGGAAGCGACCGAGAAGAGGCTCGCAGCCAAGGAAGAAACTGATAAGCTCCACGTCGTCAGCTTCATTCATGAAGCCCGGTACATGACATGGTTGGCCAACGTAGTGATGGTCACGAATGACAAATGGAGAGTGTGTGTGGATTACACGAACCTGAATAAGGCCTACCCAGAGGACTCATATCCAGTCCCAAACATCGACCAACTGGTAAATGTTGCAGTCGACCATAAAATCTTCAATTTCTTGGACGTTTATTCTGAATAAAACCAGATAAGCATGCACCCTTGGGACAAGGAGAAAACGACCTTTGTAACAGACGATGCCAACTACTACTGCAAGATAATGATGTTCAGACTAAAGAACGTTGGGACGACCTATCAACGACTCATGGATAAGATCTTCAAGGGCCTTATCCGCCGGTGCATAGAGGTATACGTAGACGATATTATGGTGAAGTCCGACTCTTTCGAGCAGCACTTCAAAGACCTTGAAGAGGTCTTCAAAGCCCTCATGTGTATGAACATGAGGCTCAATCCCGAGAAATGCATGTTCGGGGTTAAAGGAGAAAAATTCACGGGTTTCATACTAACCTATCGGAAGATCGAGATCAACCCGGACAAATGAAGGATGATCGTCGAAATTTGGAGCCCCCAGAACATAAATGAGGTCCAACAGCTGATAGGGTGCCTCACCGCCCTATCAAGGTTCGTCCCTCGGTTGGTCAAGAGAACCAGGCCGATGGTGCAACTTCTCTACAAGGCGTCCAAATTCAACTGGGATGAGAAGTGCGAAGAGATCTTCCGGCAGCTGAAGGACTTCTTATCATCACCAGCAGTCATCCAGAAGTCGAGACCTTACCAGCCCATTGTGATATTCCTAACGGTCTGTGAGGAAGCGGTCAGTGCATCGCTGGTTCAAAAGGAGGAGAATAAAAAGCGACGGGTATACATTGTCAGCCGGACACTCCATGCGGTGAGATGAGGTACCAAATGATTGAGAAGGTGGCTCTCGCTCAAGTCCTAACAGCCAGGCGGATGCGCCCATACTTTCATAACTACTTCATCATAGTAAGCACTGACTACCTCATATTTAAGATTTTGTCTAAATTCGACCTTGCAAGGTGGATGATAGGGTGGCAATTGAGCTTTTGGAGTTCAACATCCAGTATGAGCTGAGAGGCGCCATAAAATCCCAATGTTTGATCGACTTCTCTGTCGAGCTTACACCTCTTCCGGACCTCGGGCCAAATGGACGTAAAACAAGACCGCATGTGGAGAAGGAGTCATCCTAGAGGGACCCGGTGACCTCCTCTGCCCTCCGATTTGGGTTCAAGAACACTAATGACCAAGCCGAATATGAAGCCCTCCTCACCGGGATGAACCTGTTGTACAAGCGAGGTAACTTGTAGGAGCGACTCCCAAGTAATGATTAGACAAGTCAAAGTAAATTTGAAGTTAAAGAACCTTTACTCTAAAGGTATTATCACATTGTCTGCAACAGCATGGCTCGGTTCTAGAGGGCGACGTATGAGCACATCCGCTGGCAGGAGAACAAGCGTGTTGATGCGCTATCCCGACTATCGAAAACGAAGAAGAAAAGTCACCATAGGTCAGTTATACAAATCTGGCGGAGGCTAAATGCCTAGCGGTCACCAACGCCGAGAGCGAGGCTTGGATGACCCCGATCATCCAATACATTAAACACGGCACGTGTAAACTAAAGGAAGAGAAGTTATGAAACAACAATGCTCAAGATACACCATGATCAACCAGGACCTGTACCGAATGAGCTACTCGACGTCGCTGCTGAAATGTATGACCAACAACTAGGTTGAGTATGTACTCAATGAGATCCATGAAGGAGTATGTGGTAGTCATTCGGGCGTCCGGACAATGGCCAACAAAGTCCTTAGGGCTGGTTATTACTGGTTGACCCTCCAGGGAGACTGCACAAAATACGTGAAGAAATGCGTCAAGTGTTAGAAGTTTCATCCCTTGCACCACCTGAAGCCACATGGCATCCCCATGATCGTTCACCATCTGGGGGATGGACATTATCGATCCTTCGCCCTAGGAAAGGAACAAAATTCCTCCTGATTGGAGTCGACTATTTTACCAAATGCATCGAGTTGAGCCACTCGCGTCCATCTCCGCTAAGAACGTGAAAAATTTCGTATGGCGAAGTATTGTCTGCTGGTTCGGAGTACTACACACGATAATAATCGAGAACAGCCGAGAGTTCATCGACCGAAGACTCCAATCCTTCTACAATGACCTCGTCATCAAATCCATAACAGCCTCGGTCAAGCATCCCTAAACCAATAGACAAGCCAAGACTGCTAACAAGGTTATCTTGAACGTGTTAAATGAGCGACTCGACAAAGCAAAAGGCCGATGGACCGAAGAACTGTTAAAGATCTTTTGGTGTATCGCTGCACCCCAGACGTCCATCCAAGAAACATTGTACAGCCGCTTGGTCGAAGTAGGCGAGCCTATTGTCCCAAGGCAAATGTTTGATCTAACCCTGAATGAAGAAAGTCTCTCGGTAAACCTAGATATAGTTAGTGAGCTCCACGACAAAAGTAAGATTCGAGAGATAGCATGCAAACTTCAGGCAGCAAGGCGCTACAACACAAAAGTCCGACCAAGGAGCGACGCAAGGAAGAATGAAGGAAAGTTCTCGTACAACTAGGAAGGGTCCTTTTGGATCTGAGAAGTTGCAGTTGCGGGAGCATATCACCTATAATGGTTGTCAGGCAAAATTGTACTGATGACGTGGAATGCCACACATTTCAAATTCTATTACAATTGATTAATAAAATTTACACACTCTATTCTCATCCAATTGTTTTTTCCTAAGAAAGATTTTCGGTCAAGAAGGTCTTAACGTGACGGTTCTCTTCAAATTACTAGTAATCTAAGTTCACGCATCTCTCAAGGTTCTCACCCTCGAAGGAAAAGTCGTAACCATAAAGGTTGACCAAAACATTGTGTGTAAGCCTAATCCTCCACCAATCATTCATGACCATCATGAAAGGGTTGAACCTAGTTCCAACAGACGTCGCAATCCCTTTTAAAGACATAGGCCTTCTCCATCTCCAACTCTTTCTCCTTATGGGTAAAGATTTGTCATATTTTTCCATGAGGAGACGAGTCAGCTAGGTTCTTTCTCTCATTTGTCCACCTGAAAGTGAAGCTCGTCGAGCTTAATCACGTCGGTCTCTTCTTGTTGTCGTCTTGCACAACTGTTTTGGCTCGATCTTTGACCGAGACAGGGAAAAGGCACCTTGTTAGACAGTCGTGTAAGAATTAGAAAAGAGAAGCTAAGTATTGTTTATTTAGCATATTCATATCTCCGTCGAGGAAGTATTTGAGATTTCCAGTCTCCTCCAAGGATCATCTCCACCTCAGGACCCCAATCTTCTGAAGGCAAATGCTACCTACACCCGATCATTTTTAACCTGCACCCGACATATTTTTTTAATTTTCAAAAATACACTTAATTCTGGAAATAAAAGTCTGGAATTGAAAATAATATATTCCGAAAAAATAAATCTGGAAGTGGTTATTGAGTTTCGGAAATAAAAATCCAGAAACAAAATTAAAATTCTATTTCGGAAAAAAAAATTCAAAATTGAAAATAATACATTTCGGAAAAAAAAAATCGAGAAAAGAGATTATTCTGTTTCAGAAATGAAAATCCAGAAACAAAAATGAAAAACTCTGGATAAAAAAAATCCGTAATATAAAATTTCGTTCCGGATAAAAAAATCCAGAACATATATTTCAGAAATTTTGTTTAAGGACAGTTTCGTCTATTCCGCTAGAATCGGGTGCAGTGATATGGTGCAGGAAGCAATTGCCTCTTCTGAATGGAATGGCCCAAGGTCATTGGGGTGGTGCTCTTTGCCACTCTTCCCCATTTCCTTTTATGTAGGGTCCTCGCGCCAAGCCATTTCAGATTGCCATTATATACTGATGTAGACTTTCAAATCTACGTCTCGGTATTCTAGCTTTAACAGGATAGTCGAGTCAATAAGGATGTTCATTTATCCAATTTCTCACAACACTCACATCCGAGCAGCAGTTCCAAGTTTCTCTACTTTTTAGACACTATATGAGGAAGGGAAAATCCTCTAACAAAGTAGGATTTCAATAAAACAACCTTTGAAACAAATACTTGTAAAAGGATTGAAAAAGGGTAAAAAAACACCTCGGGTCATTGACTCTATTTAGTGAAGCCCACAATTGACAGATTTTGAATTCAAGAAAAGTAGAATATGTTAGAAGTCAATATTAAACTTTTTCACCTTGTTTGATTCAAGAACGAAGGTTAGTTAAGCCTTTTTCATCTCGTTCGATTCAAGAATGAAGGTTCGTTATATCTTTTCACCTCGTCGGATTAAAGACTGAAGGTTGTATGGCTCGAACCTAACCGTATCTCATCCTGTATCACTGGTATGGCTAGGTAAAAGGAGTGTCATTCCTTGACCGACCTACATGGAAGGTGATAACATCATTTCCGAATCATGTATCGATGGGAACAAATGGGACCGATGCGCAACCAAATCCTAGATCCGAAGATTTTGTTCTGCTAGTAGCAACTAATTAGCTTCAAGCTTATGCTAGTGGCAACTTTCAAGAAAATTAGGAAAAAAAGTATCCACAAATACCACTGAATACAGACGAGATATTCATAACAATTAGATGCTAGCCTTCAAAAATTCCATAATTTAGTAAAGTAAGATTTTGGAGAGGCCCATTTATCACATAACTAACGATTATCCAATCTGTGGCATCAAGACTGAACCAAACACAACCGGAAAATAAAGGAGCCAAAAATGAAAACTTCGTACTGAAAATCATTATCAGAATACAAATAACAAGAAAACTGCCTCAACCGTCTAAAATATAAGAAAAATTTGAATTCCAGAGGTAATAATACCAGCGTAGAATAAAAAACTGCTATCACATCACACCCTAAATCCTCGGCTGTTCCTCCTTCCTCTAGCCTTCTCGAACTTCCTTCCCTTAGATCGAACATAAGGTTTGGTGTTGCTGTGAGGAACACCAGGAGCAGGTCCAAAGTGCTTCACAGCTTCACGAGCATTCTTGGGGCCTCTAAGAAGGACCTGCATTCAATAAAGTTTTAAATGAAATCCTAACCCTTTGGTGGCAATGCCTCTGATGCTTGGGATTAGGGTGGCAGACAACAAATTCCATAATCTAAAAATTCAACAACAAGCATACATATACCTCGATATTCACAAAAATAATCAATTCTATGTATCCCTTGTTACTCATTTAATCACTCAGATTTCACTAATTGATATTAGTCTTTGGTATGATTAGTCCGGATAGAAAGCACAGGAAATTAAGAGGAACCAAATGAGAAAGCAAAAATAAAACTAGAGAAGATTAAATGAGGAACTATACATGATAAGGTAAGTTCCGATATAAGAAGAGACCAATAACATACGTATTCATGAGAACAAAAGCAGTCAGTCAGAAAATGAGAAAAAAACAACAGCAGCTTCTAACCATACCGTGTTCTGTCCAAGAGGTGCCCTAAGAGCCAATTGATCAAATGTCAAGCATTCACCACCAGCCTTTTCAATTCTTGCACGCGCGGTCTCAGTAAACCTTAGTGCTGTAACTTTCAAGGATGGAACTTCATAAACACGAATATCATCAGTTATAGTCCCCACCACAACAGCAATTTTACCTTCCTGCATAGATAAATTTAAAAATTAAACCAATGGAAACAAGTACAAAGATAAAAAATAAAAATATTAAAAAAAATAAAAATATTAAAAAAAAAGGACGTACCTTCCCCTTGGTATACTTAATCAACCTTGACAATGAAAGTGAGGGCTTGTTAACTTTGCTCATGAACAAACGCTTGAGTATGACAGCATTGAAATTGCTGCCAGTTCTCCGAACAAGGAAGCGGTAAAGCTGATAAAGTAAAAAAACAATCAGAATAATTCAAAGTATTTACAAAGATTCACATACTGAAAATAAGCATTCATGTAGATAAAACGTAAAAATAATTCTGAGAACAAATAGTTCTAAAAGTAATAGAAGGTATTCAAAAAGCCTCAATTTTGATAAGTACCAATGAAATAGAGCAGTTCCCTCAGTACAATAATCCGAAAATTTTAATCATTGATCAGAATTAGCATGGTAAAAGGAGAAAAACATCATCGGGAACCTTTCTCATTTTCAAGCAGAAAATCTTCATGAATAGATTTAACATCAAGTGACAATAAGAAAACCTTAGGGTTAAGATATCAAATTTAAAATTCAGTAAGCGAAAAGGAATTATGCACTGAAGTCACAAAGACAAGCATACAACAAAAAAGGAATTGCAGTCCCACAATAATGTTCGAAGGTCTGAACAATTTCTTAAATCAACACAAATGAAGGAATGAAACAATAAATAAAAATTATACGGCTTATGATACAAAGTGTCTCAGAAAAAATGTGGAAAAAATATATTCCCAGACCTTGCAATGGCGAAGGTCTCATAATGAGCTGGGATCACATTTATCATCACCGACGACAAAGAAAAAGGCACGAGAGAAGTTAATTGAAACTGACCTTAACCAAGAGCTTGAGATAGATATCATTGGACTTTGGTGCTGTTCTTTTGGTCTTTTTGCTCTTACCTCCGGCCTTCAGATCGATCCCCTGTGTGTCCAATTCAAATGAAAATCGTTAGAAACAAAGGAAGAACAATGCTACAGATGCATAACAATAAGACAGAGAGAGATAAACACCATTGCTGCTTCGGGTCTCGGAACGAACTGCCTTCACTCTCTGCCGCTACACCTGCAATTTATGATAACAAGCAGATTAGGGTTTTTTACTACTCTGCTTTCATACTGGAGCTCAGAATATGGGCGGGCTCTGGTTCTGAAACATAGGCCCAACGCTTCGCTTACTGTATTCGGCCCAAATTTCCATAACAAGTGACCTAACACAATAATTAAAATCAAATCAAACTTTATAATATTATTTTCATGGTTGCATAAGTTCGAGATAAGTAAAGTAGCATTTGATTTATCATGTTAAATTAGATTGATTTTGGTTTAGATTTTGAAAACCCAAACTAAATCAATTTCGTTAAGGTTAGGTTAATTTGATTTGGAAATCGATTATGATAATAGAAATAAATGGGAGTATTTTTCTTTAATTTCTATCTCGGTTTATTTTAAATTTAAAGTATACATTATTTCTAATGAATATTTATTTTTATAATTATTATGTAAAATCTTATTGAATTTTAACCGAAATGTGAATAAAACACACACACAATTATATGACCAAACTATAATACATGGTAACATTAGATAAGGTAGTAGGTAGATTAAAATCAATAAAAAAAAGTGGATGAAAAATTTGGCATACTAGTTTAAGATGTCATGGGACTTCTTTGTTTACATTTTCATGAAAAAAAAAGCTTTATGTTTTAAAAATAATCCGAGGAAAAGAATATAAATATACAATGTTATTAAAATCAAAAGCTCTTTTTTAATAGTTCTCGTAGAAATCAATTACTTTTAAAAAAATTATTCAATGACTGTAAATAACAATAAATTAGAAATTTCACTAAATGATTTTATATCAAATTATTGTTAGATATACTAGTGAAAATATATAACGTGTATAAATATTTCTAATACATTAAAATAATATTATTTTATTATTTTTATTATTTTATATTTATTATTTATTATTTTTATAAGTAACTAACGAAAATAATATAATTTAAATATTATATATTGTAAGAATAATATTAAATAAATACATTATTTTTAATTTATTAAAAGGTAAATTTTCCCATTGAAAACAGAAACTATCAAAAAAAGTTATAAAATAGTGTACTTTTTTATATAATGGAGATAATAAAAAAAGGAAAAGAAATAGTGTAATAAGCAATTGGATTGATTCATATAAAAAAATAAACCTAATAATTCAATGAAATGTAATTAGTTTGAATCCGATTAGAAGTGAAAAGAATCCATTTGTTGAATCTATTTAATTGGTCCTGATTTAGAATATGAAAAAATAAAACTTATTTTTCAATAATCACTAAGTTTGGAAAAAATTAGCTTCTAAGCGTAAATTGAGAGATAATTTTAATCTAGAGCAAAGTGAGATGGTAAAGTCTAATAAAAAAAAATCTACAAACCAACTCCACAGTCCACCACCAAAAGCCTGTGTTCAAAGTCTCGAGGCTTTCATCAGTAGCTTCTAGTTCTGCCACAAAATTACAGTGTCCCAAGGAGCCAGAAATTTTCAAATTTATGTCTAATTTTTTATCATAAAAAAAGGTCTGAAAACAATAAGCAACAGAGTTTTTAACACTACGATTAGCTCAATTTTATTGGACATCTAATCATCTGATAAATCTCACTTATGAAACTTGATGATTGGCAATATCACTTCATTATTGGCAAACAGAAATCCAATTACGATTTTGTACTTTTAATAAATATTGACCAACAACAAACACAAACATGGTAAAAAAAAAAAATCAATGGAGACACCTTCATTTTTTAACTTACAATCAACCATATTTTCAAGACCAGACATCATTTTTGTCTATTTTCTTCCACAAATGCAATTCTAAATGCCTAACATTTCTCCAGTAAACCGAAGCTACTGACTTCACCTCCCATACCTACCCTGTCAGCATTTGCACAGGAAATTCCTTCAATGTTGAGTTTGACTCGATAGTATTGACTCATGATGCATTAAGCAGTAAGCAATCTGAGGGGACGAAGGTTAAGGATGTGGAAGCACCCATGGCTTTTATACAGCAATGGTTTTCATAAAATAATTTTTCTACAGAAAAAAGCCATAAAGACCAAACAAACTCTTTTTTATAACCAACTTATACTTCGGTCTAAAGAAAACCCATTTTGAAGGGGAAAATATCATGAAAAACCTATGCAAAAAGAAGGAAACAACATGAAAAGCGAGTACAAAGTAAAGCAAGACTTCATTTTGATAATTATAACAGGAAACTCAAGGATTCACCTACAAATTAGCACCGTTAATTATGTTCTCAACATCACATACAAGGAACACTCATCTGGAAATTCTTCTTCTAAGTTCTTGAGCATTAAAAGGCAGTTGCTCCACCATCCTGCCTTCAAGCTTCCTTGCAGTTCGCTTTATAGCAGCTAGTTTCTGGCGATGGCTATGGCTTTTCCTTTTGCTGTGTGATTACGATATATAAAGAGAAGATAAGCATCATTCCAATAATAGTTATAAAGTAGTTAAAAAAAATCCATGAAGAACCACTTCTAATAATCTGCATTTCCAACAAGTTGTCTTTTTTACTTGCCTAACAGTAATGGGACGATACAAAAATGCACAGCTACTCAATAATAAGAAAGAAAAGGAGTGCATTCTGACCTTACAAACACCAAGCCTGCTGTTAGAACCATCCCTCCAATAGCCCAAGAAACTCTTTCACCGAATGGCATTTCCCTCACCCATTGGTGGAAATCATCCAACATCCTCAATCTCTCACCTTTACTGGTCAACTCAAACTGTGAAGTCTTCCATGAATCAGCAACAGAACCTAGACTTGATTTATCACCATAGCAAGAAGCCTCTTCGGAGGCAATATACACAATATCGGATGATCTCACTCGGAAACCTGCAGCAAGACAAAGATCTGTACCATTGGAGACCCATTCAGCAGCTCTACCACATACAAAGTCATTTACTCCACAAGGTGCTAGAATCTGGTGTTTCAAATCAATCGAAAGACGGGTATAAGGTGCCAAGTTAAACCATGTTGTGGTATTAAAAAGGCTAATATAAACATACTGAACTCTCTATCCCACAAAAATAAAAATAAAAACTTAAGTCAGATCTAAAATGCTTAAAAGCATTTTTCTGTGAATTATTAACGACAAACCCATCATGTGTAAATTTTTGTTTCTTGACAAAAATAGAAATGAAAGTTTGACAAAAGAAATCTGCAAATTTTTGAAAAAGAGACTGCCACCCCCAAACCTGTGTTTTCACATCCATAGAGAAGTAAGCATTTGAGCACGCCTCATAAATTCTCTCGCATAAAGATGCACAGATAAGAGGAGGTCCAGACCGAGTACCAACAAGTGGATCACAAATGGAACATTCCAACAGTTCCCATAAGTGCAAGCACTCTGGGTTAGCTTCCCCAGTAGTAGCAAGCTTCCTTACAGACATCAGAGCAGGATGTGTATGGGTTACATCACAGCAAGTCTTTTTGCGAAAAATCCGGCAAAGGGTCAAATCTTTAGGACCCTTTTTGGGAGCGTTACCCTCAGATTTAAAGGGAGGAAAACGACCACCTTGAGAAACACACACACCACTGGATTTACCTGCATTCAGAAAAGATGAAGAGAATTGAAAACTAAATGCATAGAAGAATACTATTCCACTAATAACTTTATTTAACACAGGAGAAGTAACAAGTAAGATAAAATGAGATCAAAACATTGACCAACAAAAACAATGTTAGATATCTCGTTTGAGTAGATACCTTGTTCAATTACATAACCACCAGTTGTTACACATTTAATCACAAGATGCATTATTAATTGCAAACCAAAAATGCATAAAATGGAATGAAAATTGAATTACAAGGAACATTGTGATCATCAATGCCTGTGCATGTTTTGCCCATTATGATCCACAATAAGCTAACACTAAAAAAAAGTAGTTCACAACTCATTGTAAGCTTATGATCAGGATTTATTACCATGATAAATTTCCAATAACATCATGCTTTACTAAGGGATGTGCATAGAGTAATGGAAAGCATGCCTAATTCTCCATTTTAGCTTTAGTTGAAAAAAGAAGTGCGCAGAAACTAGGATGAAAAGATGATCCCGACAAGGCAAGCCAAAGGGCAAAGACAAGACATTGGTAGATTGCATTGTTCCATGTGTGTGTCCATGAAAAAGAAGGAAGAAACACAGATTTATCCCACAAAGGGAAAAGACAAGACATTGGTAGATTGCATTGTTCCATGTGTGTGTCCATGAAAAAGAAGGAAGAACACACAGATTTATCCCACATTCGCAACAAAATTAAGGAACATCGATTTATCCCACATACATGTGTAGTAAAAACAGGTACATCGATTTATCCGACATTCGCAACAAAATTAAGGTTTTTGGTTAGCTGAAACAAGTTTGTCTAATATAAAATTTGGAACATCCACATCCATTTTTTCGTTGTATCAACACATAATCCAATAAATCAATTCCATTTAAATTGTCCTTTTGAGGAATATACTTCACCAACAAAATGAAGGGTCAAAACATGTTATGTTCCTCGAGGAGAGACACCGGAGAAATTCGATAGCAACCACTTGTGAATAAACTTATATAAGAGACTAAGACACCACCTTCAACCCAAAACTTTAAGAATAGGTTTGTGAGTCTCTCTATTTATATATTGTTCATCCTACTCATCTGTATCCAATGTGAGACTTTCAGCTCACCTCAAATTCCTAACAATCTCCCCCATCAAGTATGAATCTCTTCCATATTGGAACATCTCCCTCTCAAGTTGAAGCATTTTCTTTAAGCATGAGTATAACCGTCGTCCCACAATAGGACAAGCTTCCCTAAAACGGAAGACCTTCGATATAATAAATTGTCAAACTTTAGGACTAAGAAACCTCGTTCAACACAAAGCCTCAACACAATAGATTTGTGGGTCTCTCATCTTTAGCCAATATGGGACTTTGAGCTCACTTTAGATTCCAAACAAAACGAATGTAAATGTAACATTTAGTATTTTGGTTCTGATAGAATGCCACAACTGAGAAAGATGGAATGACGGAAATGAGACCAAAGATCAATTACCACACTTCCAGAGTGGGTCAAGTTACTACTAATCAGAAATGAACCTTGTAACACCAACTCAAAAACACCACCATGCGTCTCTCGAACATTCCAAACAATTTTAGAAGCGAATTCATATAGCAACGCCAGAGTGCGTATCTATCAGAAAGGAAGAAAATTCAAGAATTACCCGGATCCTTAACGATCATAGTACTACCTGTTCAAACTACACAGTATTTCAAAAAGAAAGAAATAATTACCCTTTTCATTTCCGTATATCCATGCTTAAGCTTAATTTCGAAATTTATATTAGCGTGATCAAGTTATGAAATAAGAGGACAATCGATGATTAAAAAAAATTGTGAAATCAACAGAAGATGTTTTGTTTATTTCTTTAAATGAAAAGGTGTAAAAAGAGAGAAGGTAAACCAGAAGAGTGAGGAAGGAAGCCATGGAAGAGGAGGAACAAAATCAAGAAGCTACAATCCATATTCTTGGGTCCGAGCCGGGACTGCTTCCGATCCATACCCGCTAAACCACCATACTCTGTATCACCTCGATTTCATAAAGTCTCCAACACTAACTACCACTGCACCCAAACACGGTGCTATTCAATCCAATGGGAACCTTCCAAATCTTTTCTATTTGTCAATACATCAAGGCTTAAAAATTTACAAGCCCAAATATGTGAAACTCCTCAAAAGATGATCCAGATAACTAAGCCCAATCTCCTTCGTGTAGCTTTACCATATGGGTGTTTTATCCTGCACCCCTACGATATTTAAAATTCCTAAATTAACCTTGAAGGTTTTGGGTGATTTCGGAATAGGGGTGTTCCGTAAGTAAAAGGTGTTTTCAATTTGGGCCACTATATGATATACTGTGAGCCCACAGTCATGCCAGAACAAATCTTGAATTTTTTATTGGTTCTTTATTTTTATAAATAACATCTTCTAACTGATTGCAAGATATAAAAGAATTTAAATTTATTGTATGTGTAGCTTTAAGTATGACTGCTTGTATATTCTTAAAAAAAATTTGATTTTAAATCTAAGAGACTAAAATTATAACAAAAATAAAAAAAGAGGATGCTTCTCTTGGTGGAGTTTTGCATATATTTTGTAGTTCACCAAAAATAAAATGTTATTTAAAAATAAAAAATATTTGACGTTCCGACGTAACAACATGCGTATATGCTTACCTACAACTAATCCTTTCCTCCGTAGCTATTTATGAAAACAAAACTAATCTTCATAATGACAGTGGGTTTATGTTAAATCCAAAAGATAAATTAATATATTCATCTCATTTTATATATGTATTTTCTATTTTCATTTAATTTAAAACAGTTTTCTGTTTAAATATAGAAAATATTAACTATTTTTTCAATCATATATATTAATTAAATACTTTTATCTATATAAATATACAATTGCCTTCTAACGCTTTTAGTCCTAATTTGATTTAAAAAAATCATAATAATTCTATAATTAATAGTTATTATCTTAAAATATTTAAATTATTTTAAAATATGATGTGAAATAATAGATTACTTGTTTTTTTAAAAGCAACTATATTTGAAACCAAATTTTCAATTTTAGTTTCATAAATAGCTTTCCTTCAAACTAATAATTATGTAAAAAAAAACTCCAATTAGATTATTTCTGAGGAGTTATTAACGAGATTCATAAACTTATACAGCAATTCTAACGAAACAGACGTTACATTTAAGAACAATTGGTATACAAAAATATAATTTCTTAACATTCAAAGACAAATATTGTGGAACCTATTAAAAATATAAATAATATAGAATAGTGTGTTAAATTTAGTTTAAATTCTTAATTGATAAAATTCCTAAAATGTTATAAAATGTTACACTATAAAACCAAAAATTGGAAGAAACTCTAATATTATTCATAGTATTCTTAGGTGTTGTTTTAGCCAAGACAAATAACTCTTGACCTAGAACATCAAGATTGTTCAACACTCTAGTTCTTATGTTGTTTTCCCCATTTTCTCAGTCGGTCTCCCCTCTCTCATATAGCTCTCCCTGGCGCCTTCTCGCTTGCTCCTCTTCTTTGTAACTTCTTTGATTACTTAATTGCTCATTACACAGATTCTGTAACGGTAATCTCCTCAACACTAATTATTTAAGATAATTAATTGGATTGACTCTCACCACACAACCCCTCAGCCTTTGGCGTAAACCAGAGAAGTTTTAGGATCGACCTACACAAGAAGCTTCAAGGTCGATCCATGACCACTCAACCTCTGACTAAGCCAGAAAGTCTTCAAAATCGGCCCATAACCACTAATATAGATCTTCACCACACAAATTTTCTATAACCAATACTGATTATGTTTATCTAAAGAAAAGGTGCCATGATAAGATAGCAAGTGATACGACATGACATAATCAACTATTTTTTTTTTATGAATTGTAAAATTACGTTTCAATTCTATAAGAAGAATTGGGAAGCAGATTGAAGAGAATGCTTCATGTAATCGTTCGGTTTAAATTTTATGTATTTATTGTGTTTTCGTTACTTTCAGTAATGTTTCCCCATAAGGTTGTTGGTTCGGAATGGTTTGAACATCCATTATGTAAAAAAGGAGAATAATTTTGGTTGCAAATATAAGGAACATTGTGAGTTATAAAATAAAGTTGTTTCTATGTGTTGCTTAAAAAAGGACGTTCCGACAAAAAGACATGTAAATATATTAAAGAATATATGTGGGTCAAGCCCCCATTACGAACTGTCCCTTTCCAAGCCATGCTGCAAGACAAGGCCACCTCTCCACAAAAAAACTCATACGCCATCCTTAAAGCCAGACACAATTCCTATCCATATTGGACCCTTCTCAACTTTTTTGTTTTTATGTTCACTTCCCTCTACAATCCAATAACACAACACCCACCTCCAAAATTAACATGTTCAAGGCATACCTCATTTTTCAGAAAAAATATACAATATATATAGAGAAAGAATTACCCAGAAAGAGCTTAGAGAGTGTAAGCAAACACTAATTAAACAAACCTTGATAAGGCTTTATATATATACACAGTACACTTAACAAAAGCACGCCCATATCTGCGTTTTTTACATATTTACAGCTAACCGACACAACCATAACTAGTTTAACAGTAGACAAACTAAGACTGATATGTTAAACCACCCACAGCTACCTCCCATCATGAACTTACATACACATATATATATATATATGTATATATATATATATATGCACAAAAGGTAAACAAAAATGGAGACATCACGACCAAAAAAGGCAGGGAAAACGAACTGGGTTTTGATTTTTGTAGTCATCATGGAGGAGGGACGAGTGTTATTTCTCACACATCGAAAGGAGAAGAAGAGTTTGGTCTGTTCTGGCCATTCTTCTCGAACGCATCAGATGTCGACCTTCGTCGAAAGCGGAAGGACTCTCTAGTAGCTCCTGTATCAGTACCATACATGCACGCATAAACAGTAAGTATTTCATGCTATATTCTTCATTAAACTGCTTCATATTGCGACCATATTATTACATTAGCAGACCTTTTTCAGTTTTTCTTCATACATTTTATACGGACAATAACAAAACGTAGCGTTGAGACATAAACTATAAAGATGCATTCACTCTCGTACGAATCCCTCCATCACTTGTACAGATATTACTATCATGTTGTGTGTGCATTTACGTCATCAAGAACATCTTCTGGATAGACTTTCCAAACAGTAACAGATAAATATCCTAAAACCCTGTATGTTGTTATATATATATATATATATATATATATATATAGCCTTAAAACCCAAGAAAATAAGCCTTTTATCGTACATCTATACCATGTAACAAACTCAATTCAGAAGTTACCCCAGGGTGACACCTTCAAAACCTAAATGCTACAGTTAGTTTTCTTTATAAAACCAAAAATATAACATGTTTTTTTAATTTTAATAAAGTAATTATATAATTTCTTATTTTACCTTTTTTTTATCCACACAATAAATATACGTATAAATTATTTAAAGATTGAAATACACACTAGTCTAGTTGATAAATAATAAAGTAATCTTAAAATTTGTTAATAAAAAATAAATAAAAATAAAAATTCTTAAAAAATCCAAGGAGTAATAATGAACAACAAAAGATAATTGTATTTTCAATAGTAATATTTACTAGTGTTGAGCAAACATTTTTTTACACCTTCAATTATACAATCAACTTATTTCTTATCTCACTTTTTAAACTTTAAAAAAACCTGTAACATTCATTATTTTATTTGTTAATACGTGTCTGGATATGGATAAGCACATTGTTGAATATATGTGGAAAGGAAACAAAACAGCCATCATGACTAACCCTAGTTAACGCTACGCTACCATAGGAAAGAGAAACGCCGTCTGAATAGACGGAATTACCCTATTCTACAGCAACCGCCTCAGTCACACTCTCCCACTGTCACTCCAGTTTCCCAGGAGATAATCCCAGTTCCAAAATAAAATCCAAGGTCTAATTCGTCATTTTACTGACAATAAAAAAAGTGTGAAGCACAACCTTACCTGAAAACGGAGACACCGGAGGAGTGGAACCGGCGGGTGAGGCCGGCGCCGATCCACTCTGACTCTGATATCCAGGTGGCTTCACGATCATGATACTACGTGTAACTCTCATCGCATCTTCCGCCGAATCCTCACCGTATGACTTCAGGCTTCCGCCGTCTGATTCTGATCCACCAAAACCAAAATCACACAACGATAACGCTTTCTCGTTAGCATAAGCAGATTTCTTGTTTTTAATCATGTTAAGATTTAACACACCTAACGTGAGGTTGTAAGTATTTTTTCAAAAGGTTACTTCTTGTTCTTATTTTTTTTGGAATAGCTAAAATTAATTCGGGAAGCTGAACGGCGTTCGACGGGCATGCATGCGTACCCTTGCCGGAGTTTGGTCGGAAAGCGAAGGTGTGGTGCTTTCGGAGCTTGCCGAGGCCGTTCTCCGGCGGAGGGCCGGCGACGGTGTCATCCCACAAGTGATCGAGGAGGCCCATGAGAACACGGGTGTGGCGTGTCTTAGCGGATCAGATGGATCCAGTTAGCATGTTCCGAGAATAAGCAGCATGAGAGGAATATTTAACGACGGCGAAGCGTTAAAGGCCCAACAAGTCATGGGCCTGCGAACAAATCCACGCCGTCGATTTCATCAGGCACCACATGGGCGCACACTACGTGGCTTTCGGATCTAGATTCTCCTAGAGATAAGGTTCTCCCGTACACGTGGGTCCCACAAATTGTGGGATTACGGATAAGTGAGCGACACGTGACATTGGATTGTGTATTTGAAGGAGCAAACGTTGCGTGACATGTCATTTTCCCGATGGAGTATGTTCCAAAATGCCCATGACTGTTGTCCAAATCCCAAAGATAAGAGACTCCTTTTATACCGATTGTTTTATTGCAACTTTTCTTAATATATTAAAATTCTCAAAAAAATTATTGCACAAAACCCTTTTAGCAATTGCAAATATAATTTTGTTAACTCGCTAAAACTCTCAGTAGAAAAATGAAAAAAAACACTACTGATCATGACTAGTCTCGAATATAGGCAACTAACTCGATTGCTTTTTTATTTGTGTTGTAATATATAAAGGAATGTAAATTTATCTTTTAAATTATATTTATAAAATGATATTAAATTAGTAAGTATAGATATTATTTTAATATCTTTTTTTATAGGTTGTTTTCTTAATGGTGTTAATCCCTTCTGTTTGTGTGTCCTATTTCTCCATTATTTGGGTTTGAAAAATGACATTAGAGATGATGGGTACGTAGACGAGAGAGAGACGTTGAGCCACTTGCAAAAGAGGGTAAAGGCAATTGGCAAACGGTGTTTACTTTTCAACACGATAAAGTTTTTCAACTTGCAATCCACTTATAATTGTAATGTCTAAAAGGGTTCGTATATCTTATTCCTTCCATGAATAACAGAGAGATATAAGTTCCACATCAATCGTGATCAACGGATAAGCAAGGAGGTTTTAAATTGTACAAGATAATAAAAAGGAGAACAGGAAAAAGAGAAAAGCACACAGAACAAGACACAACTAATATACTATGATGATATAATCAACATTAGAATTAGAGGTTTTGGGTCTAAAGTTAAGCAGGATTTTGAATGTGATGATCGAATATAGAATATTGGAAGGTGAATGAATTGAGTAATGGAAGCAGGTAGAGTGGGTGAGAGAGATTGAAGAGGGCAATTGAAGTAAATGAGCATGAAAATTTGGAGTGGAGCGTAGAGTAGGCATGACTTAAAGAGGGTAGCTTGTTAGCATTGGGATGTGTTATGGTAGGAGAGTGAAGCTATAGAAAGTTACAAACTGCTCCAGGTGTTTTCTGCCACCACCTAATTTTTTTCTTCCTCGCATAATCCAAAAACAAAAATTATGCTTTCACACTCGCCCCCAAAATAATTACACCCACATTTATATTTTAAGTTAAAAGGTAACTTTAAAAAATCTTTGTAAAGTGGCGCAAATATTTTTAATGCACCACTTCCACTCACATTTGATTCAATTAAATAAAAATTTATACAAACTACTCGTAAGATAAGGAATTGTATGACTAATTAAATTCTACAAGATACCACTATAAAAAAAAATACTTATTCCAGTAAAAGTATCAGAATTTTTTTGTAATTAAGCATATATTAAAGTTGTTTTAACTTTCCCCCTCAAATGAAAGGGTATTTCTATGACTAAGTTTATTATGTAAGAATTGAACACGAGAATTTGTTAATGATTGATCATTACGTACTGGATTTGTATTAAGCAATAATTTTATTAGTGGTTTTTTTTATATATATATTATTCTATCTTATTTATGTTAAATATACTTTTTCAATAATAATATTCTTTTTTTTTTTTTAATTTTTTTTTTTCCCCACATTTTTTCATTTTTTTAAAATTTTTTTTTTTTTTTTTTTTTTTTTTTTTTTTTTTTTTTT
>Ga0123342_1003567_pt1 | contig 24842 bp, 22 predicted proteins | sample Turbeawhitnodule_FD_89960 | JGI IMG/M metagenome (GOLD analysis project Ga0123342, IMG submission 89960) | Root nodule microbial communities of legume samples collected from Mexico - Turtle bean Mexico white nodule | ecosystem: Host-associated > Plants > Roots > Nodule | place: Mexico: Nepantla... | reverse complement strand
GAATTCAATTCCATACCATTCCGTCATACAATATCATTCAAAAAGTGATCCACAATATTCAAAAGTGTAATTAACATAAAAAAATAACACTTATATATTAAACCATCAAAATATAATATTTTTTTACAAATTTAAATAATATATAAACAAACAACCCAATATATAAAAACACAACATCCCTGCAAGAAAATTGAATATTGGGACCACGTCCCTTCCGCATTCAGATCTTCTATCCTAGGGTGCTATTAAAAATTAAATTTAGCTTCCCTTACCTCAATTGCTTGCTTTCCAAACAACTTTTAGAATTTTATTCCCCACAGTTTGGATAAGCTTCAAGATTTACAAGCCTAATGCAAGTTATCCAAACAGAACAAAAGTTTAGTATATAGTAGAATAAGTTGAGAGGATTAAACTTCTCAACTGACCCCACCAAGATTGATGACTAAATCCTAAGGAAAAATAGAGAACAAAGGATATTTAGAGTAAAAATGAACTTAATCTGTTTGAAAATCTGATCGGGTAGAAACGTTCCTTAACTTACCAGCTACAATGTGGTCCGATCAGATTCTAAAATAGATGAAGATTGGGAGAGAAAATTAAGAGAGAGGGAGAGAAGAGAATATGGAGAGAGAGAGAGAGAGAGAAATGGAGATAAGGAAGAAAAGAAATGCGTGCAGGGGGAGGGTTCTGTCTTTTTTTTAAAGACAATGCTGTTACAAAGAAAGTGGTCACTTGCAGTTAGAATTTGAATTATTTTCTAGTCAAATGAAATTTGGCGAAAGTTTTTTCCTTAAGACCGAGAATTGACTGAGGTACAATAAAGTCTCATTATAAGGATATGAATAAAATTAAATTCAACGTCTTGTGAGGAAAACAAAGCTCTAGGGTTAAAGTAACTTTCAAATTTTAAAATCCACATTGTCTAGGTATGTTTCCGAAGATGCTTAGCTGCCAAATCATGACTCATAACACAACAAGGCCATATCATTATCATAAAATAATTAGTCGAGAAATTATACTTTGATCAGTGTACAACTATGAAGCTCGGATACGATTAAAAAGGCGTCGTCGGTGTTTCCGATACACTGCGAACACGGACACACGACAAAAGCTTTTTATTGGGCCGGAAACGGCCCTCTTTCTGGATACGTTGGAGGAGACACGTTTTCCCCCTTGACACGCCAGAAAAGCTAGAAAAAAAGACGCGGTTCAGTGTTTTAAAGATCTCTTCTCTTCCACACTATATCTCAGATAAAATCTGAAAAAAATCTAAACAAAATATTAAAATCTCCAAAATGTAAAAGTTAAACATTATGTTTTTCTTGATTGTTTTTCATATAACAAAAGATATTACTACATTTTAATTTATATACAGTCGTGTCCCGTATCCTATAATTTTCAATTTAGTCGTATCTCCGTATTCGTGTTGTATCCGTATCTGGGCTTCTTAGGTGTACAATCTTGACAACTATCATTGTCCACAAAGACCCAGTGATGTGGGGATTAAAAATTCCCCCCACAAACCCCAATTTCACTGGGAGCTAACCTTGGACTCTAGTGGGGATTAAATTGATGACAGACTAATTAAGAATTACTCAAGCTTTTAACCTTTTTGTTGTGTTGTTCTTTTCCTTTTACCTTTGAGGCTACATTAAACCAATTAAGCTATACATAAATGCTGAGAGAATCTGCACAATAGCTGACCATTGCTAAGAAAAAGAAAACCAAAGCTGTAATTCAAGGGAAGATAAAATAGTGAACCTTGGAAGGTTGATTCTATTGCCGAAGTTCTCATACTCCGGATCAAAATATGGCCAACAAACTTTTGCCATTTAATCAACTTCCTCAGTCAACAACTTTCCCTATTTTCCCTTTAGCAAAGTGAAAAAGTCTAGTCAAAGGGGCAAACAAAAACCGTTACTTTCTTGTGCAGATTCCTACTTGCATTATACAATGTAATATAACTGCCTAGTGCAAAACAGATCACATGTAACTAATGAGACCATACAGCAAAGGAATCAAATGAATTGTGCAGTTCCTAATGTTAAAATCAGAGCTAAGCTTAAGTTACAAAGAACGATGAGACAAACGGAAATGCAGAACATGAGCAAGATTTTTTATTTGTAATTTCAGTAAAATAGGGTTTCTTTAGCATAACGGGGGTGTGTTTATCATTGTAGCTTGAGTAAAGCCTTTTAGAGTAAGAAGTTAACCTAGCTTCTAGAAGTTTGCTCCTAGGGTGCGATATTAACTTTAGTCAAAATCCTAGCAGCCGCTCTTTTGTGTATTTCCCTTCCTACCCTTGCTCCTTGTTCTCCAAGGCACTTGCACCCATATAATGGAGTGCTTGACTCATGTTTTGTAAGATCAATTTTATGAGTAAATTGTTGCCAAATATTGCAAGCTTCTACTCCCTTGTCTAGTCTCTCTAGGTTAGACACTTTCATTTTCACCTCCACCTTTCTCGAAGTAATATGGCCCAACCAATCACTTCTCATATATCTTTTATGCACCTACAACGAACTCATGGCTCTATATAAGCCCTCCTTGATCCATCACATTCATTGCTTCCGCCACCCTTTTCAAATCTTCAAGAAGAACAACCCATCATTTGGTATCAACCCATCAGGTGGTGGCGAATATGGTGGCGAGCATGGACAAAAAAAGAAGCCACCGTACTTGCAAGGAACAAGTTAAGTTCAATCAGAATTGGGATAAAACACAAGCGATCTTGGAATTGAATCCAACAATAGTGAGATAACCCAACCACTTGAAATCCACGCCTCTGGTAGCCATGGGAATTGATAAAGGGAAACCCAAACGACGTGGTACTGAAGAATCATGATTAAGCAGCGATAAAAATGCATGAAATGGAATGCATAAAAACATGAACTTAGGAAAAGCCAGGGAAAAGATGAGAGTGAAGAAGTGAAGGATTGAACAAAAAGAGGTCAAAATAAATTGCTAGTGCAGGAGTAGAAGAAAATGCAAAAACAAAATTGAAAATTGAGGAGAGAAAAATAAACCCTTAGCGAAGAAATTGCAGTGGAAGAAAATGGAAAACGAAGTAGAGAGCTGAATTTGGGAGAAGATACCAAAACACTTCATATAATAATTCTTGCATTTGTCAAAAAATATTACTAGACTTAAATTAAATAAAAATAAAAATTATTCCTACTCTTGAATTTTATTTTTCTAAAATAACCTTCTATTTAGAAATTTTCAAAAAAAAATCTCATTCTCAATTTATTTACGACTTCTTCTTCTTGCACCCTTACATTTTTCTTCCTGCACCCCCACAATTTTCTAAATCCCAAAACTAACCTTGATCTTTTATTTGAAAAAGGCACCGTGGTTACTGGAAATCGGGATCTGGGAGTGTGCTACGGATTCATCAATCTGAAACTAAATCATTTTTTTTTTTGGATGAGGGATGTTCCGAAAGTAAATTTTGCATAAATTATTGATTTCTGGATTGCTGAATCTAAAAACCTAATTCTGTTATGGATTGGTGGATCCAAAATGTTTTTCTTAATTATGGATTTCTGAATCCTGAATGCATATTTTGAATTATGGATTGATGAGTCCGAAATTTTACCGGAAGTGCCAATCCAAACTTTTTTCGGATTACATAATCCAGAACGCAAAAAAAAAAAAAAATAATTCAATTGCATTTTAGGGTTTTTAAAAAAATAATAGGGGTAGTTTGGTCTTTGGTCTTTGCATAACATTGTAGAGGTGCATGAAGAAAGATTTAGGGATGCAAGAAGAAACTGCCTTTATTTATCTACCTGACTACTACTTTTAAGATAGACTACGAAAATGTCGAGTTAAACTATTTTTTTTATTTTAAATATTGATTAATTACTTCATACAATAAAAATAATTTTAAATTAAATTGAAATTAAATTAATTAATATAATTTTTAATTTAAATTATTTTTGAATTTATTATAATTAATTTAAATTTGTTTTTAAATAATATTAAGATATTACATATAATTTTTAAATGTTATTTATAAATTAATATTTACTATTTCAATGTTATACTAAAGTTAATAAAATGGTAAATTTACAGTCAATAATTTAAAACATGTTATAAATTTACAATTGATAGCAATTTATAATTTTATAAAACTTAATTACTCCAATATTTATATTTAAATATAGACAGTAGTGATAAAGATTTAAGTCTCTAATTATATGATAATTAAAAATTAAAAAAAAGTATTATATTATATTATTTTTATTGACAAAAAACTTCTAAAATAGATTAAAAGTGACTAAAAATTATTTTTAATTATATATAGATTAGAAATTAAATATATTATTTTTAAATAAATAAATATATTTTATAATCATTAAAAGTATAACATCTAATTATAATATAAATTTTTATTAATAATAGAAATTATTTTAAATATTAATAACTTTTGATTTATAAAATTTTTTTTAATTTAGTTAATATAATGATTAAATATTTAATAAATTTCTTGTAATAGGATAAATTATTTAATCAATTTCTTATAGTGGTTAAATTATGTTGTATCAAATTTCAACCATGTTTATGCAATTATGAATCAGTAAATTTCAACCTTGTGTATAATAATATATTAATGTTAAATTTTTTAAGAATTGATTATCACTAAAAAATAATGTACAAATATTAAAAACAAAATATATTTTGATCCAGCTAAATAATTATATATGATATGTGGAAACATTTTGATTACTTGTGCTCATATAATAAATTATAAAGAGATTTGTGTTCATTATTTTATTACATAACATTAATGATAGTTATACAATACGCATTTGTCTATTTTATGTGTGTTTACCTTGGCTAGTTGAATTTGTAGTAATAAATTGATGTATTATACTTAAGTTTCCGTAATAATGCTCAAAATTTGATCCCATTATTCTAACTCGTCCGTGTTATTATGGAAGGAGTTTATTTATAAAAAAAAATTCATTTGTTGCTACTGGTTAATTTTACCATGAAATTACTAGTTTGCAATATTTTCAAAATGCACAATCCAATTATTTTTTTTCAAAATCTGAATTTATTTTGGATTGTACAATCGATAACATTTTTTATATTTAAAATTATGTTATGAATTGCCTAATTTATCATGTAATTATAAAAAACCTAAATAAATTTCGAATTGTACAATCTTGAATTCAATTTTGAATCCAAAAATGTCTTATGAATTGCATAATTCATAGTGTATTCACTTTATGAAAAAAAATTCAAATAATGAAATCTGAAAGTCATTTAGGGTCCAAAATTGCATTATGGATTCCACAATCTTGAATGTATTTTTGACAAACTAAATACATTCTAGACCCATAAATGACTATCGAATAAGATAATCCAAATTTGTTTCTAATGATTTGACCTTGCAAAATTGTTTTCAATCTCTTTCAAGTGATGATCAAGAGATTCATGAATCATGTTCAACCATTTTGACAATATAGTTGAATCTACCTAGATTAATGTTTTTTAAAAGAAGTCAATTTTGCCGCTAAGTTCTAGGCTAAACAAATGGATAAAAATGAATCATTAAGTTAAGAAGGGGAATAAATACAAGCCTCCAAGAGATCGAGACGTCCTCTTAAAACTAGAGTAAAAGTAAAAAAGAAAACCTCCAAAGCATGTCAACCTAAGGAAAAATAATGGTGTGTGATTACCACCAGATTTTGTTATGGATGTTATATGCAAACTCGGTCAATATGATTGAATTATTGACATTCAATCATTCCTCTTTGTTACCTTTGGGGAGAGAAAGTTTTTTTGTTTGCCTTCTGGTCATTATTTCATTTTTTTCTTTTTTGGTTTAAACTCCCAATGTAGTTGTTTAGATTACTCTTGTGAGTTTCTTTATTTTTTTTTTCTTTGCATGAGTTTGGTCTAGTCCACCGTATTTTTTTTTTTATGTTATTTTTATATGATGATAAATGTTGCATAGCGTGATTTTTATAAAACGAATTACCAAGAGTGGTTTTAAATAGCAATTTTATGACAATTTTTATTAAGACATTTTAAGTGTGAACGTTAAGAATTTTTCTAAACTCTTACATAACGCACCTAGATCTATCACAAATCTAAAATATATTTTAAATATTGAAAATATTTACTTATCAAAAAAATTAAATGTAAAATTATTTTTATTACGTTCTTTAAACTATAATATAATTACTTTCCTTATTATTTATAATACAAATAGATTGAAGAAAAACCTTTCTGCCGTTATTATACAAATTTTCGTCATTCAAGTCATTTTGCTTTTCATTAGTTTTATATATGTACAAAATAAATGGACAAACAAATTTTCATTTAGAGATTATCCAAAATAAAATGTTAAGAAAAACAATAGGTTAAATGACATAATATTGAATATTAACTTTTTAATTCATAATACCAACATTTACAATTAATGATGAATTTCAGTTCAATTAATCATAAATCCGGTATGATTCATTGTAGAATTGGAGTACAATAAAGAAAATAGAAAAATTAATTCTAAATTCTATGTTTTAGTTTATCACTAATGCATAAAGGATTTTCTTTAAACAAAACTTCACGACCAATTTCCTTCCAATATATTTTGCATGCATGCATCTCTCTGGATATCTATGTGATCCACAAAAAACATCTTCACAACGACATTGGAACCCTAATAATCCAATCCTCTTCTTGCAACTGTTGCATCTCTTTCTCTCATTCTTCTTACTCATATCAGAAACAAAAGTCATATCATCAATGATAGAACTTGTAGAACTTTCAGAAATACATGATGTTACCTCAAAATAATTTTTTTTGTTATTCATGTTATTCGTTTCACACTCTACACCCTTACAACCCTTTGATTTGACGTTGTTTTCTTTGAGATAATCTTTGTAGCACTTTGAACAAAGGTTCTTGTTGGTAGGAGAACCATTGAACCCACAACCATTAACACAAAGTGATGTAACCATGGTGTTTGACTTAAGGAAAAACTTTAAAGAATATTGATATCACCTCACCAAATTTGAATTTAAGAGAATGTTAAAAGTGTGCAACAAAAGAGAGACTTAAAAAGTATTTATAACTAAAAAATATGATAATTTTTTTAATAAATATTATCTAAACAGATCCTCTAACATATCTTAATCAAATATAACTTTTGTTATATTACATATTTTATCATTTTAAATAAAATCCATAAAATTAAGAATATTATATATATATATATATATATATTACACAAATAGTAAATATTGTCTAAAAGGTATACTGACAATTTAAAACAATTTAAAGTTGTTACAGTGTCTGTTGAAAATTTTAAGAGAAAAATATTATTTGTTTTACAATTTAAATCTGATAATATTTTTAAATTACTAATATTTTAATTTTAAATTAATAAAAAAAAATTTCAAAACACCTCAAAACATAAAATTCTAAATTCAATATTTTAAAAAAATTTATAACCTAACAAAAGTCAATAAAACTTAAAAGTTAAAGGATTTTAGTAAATTTTGTTTAAGAAAATATTTAAGTTAAAATTAAGATCTTAAAAAAATTAATTTAATTCCAGTAGTATAAACTAAAAGATTATTTAAATTAATATCAACAATCTTATCTTGTCAGCTTTTATCTTTATATTGTTTTCTACATATCTATTCCGTATTGCAGATAATATATAATATTCTTACTAATTTAGAACTCTATAATTTATTTTTTCTTCTCTCTCTTTCTTGTATTTTTTATTTTTTAATTTCTATATAGAAATTTAATAATTCACTTATCATTATATTTATATTCAATTTTAATTCTTATTATCTTTTTTATATGCGAATAAAATATTTTTATTATTATTTTCTTCACTCTACTTTTAAGATATCTCTTATTACTGATTATCAATTTTTTTTATCATTTTGGATTTAGATGTTAATAATTTTTCTTTTGCTTAACCTGTAAAATCCATAACAAAGACATACGAATTAAGGAAATTTCACTTAGAACAGGTATCATTTAACTATATTCCTATAAATTATCATCCAAAAAATAATTTGATTTTATTGTTGAAAGTTGAAAATATTTTTTGCACGTGCTTCCAATATGTGTTGTAATATATTTTAAAATTTACCAATTAACAATACAAAAATTTTGTAATAAAAAAATAAGCAATCTATTTAAGAATCATTCTTAAAAGTATTTAGGTTCTAAATTTTTTATCTATATAAAAAGAGATGTGAAAAATTACAATAGGAAACACATCTAAAATTTTTAATATATGATATATAGTTATTTGTTTATTTTGATAATTTGGTTTTATTAAAGTTAGAAATATTGTGTGAGAATTTTTTAAAATTTCAATGATTTAAAAGTATGAATTATTTTTGTAATACCCCAAAAATACATCCAACTATTACTATACAAGTTTGGAGTTTTTCAAAATATTCCTAATACATGATTAAGACTTATGGAAATACAAATATTTACAATATAAGGTTCAAAACTATATCCTAAAGCCCTCAAGACCCTCTGACACCTGTATGCTTATCTGCTCATGTATGTAGTACAATCATCGCAGTTCGCAACATGATAAGTAAAACAAGGATAACCTAATGAAAAGAAATTTCATAACATATTTAATTCATGCAAAAAGAACCAATCAAACTAATAATTTATAAACATTTATTTAAATGTTGTTATATAAAATTTCAATACCAATTCCATCATTCATATAGACAACACATGGATCTATTTTCAATCACAATCATTGGATTTCATTTTGATTCATAACGCTTTGATTTCATTTAAATCACAGTGACTACACATGAATCCATCGTCTTCCGGAAGACTCATTAAGTATGCCCCTACCAAAGACTAACATTTAATCCATACATAAAGGATCAGAAGACTCATTAAGTATGTCCCTACCAGAGACTAACATTTAATCCATACATAAAGGATCAGAAGACTCATTAAGTATGTCCCTACCAGAGACTAACATTTAATCCATACATAAAGGATCAGAGTAAGTTTAAACATCCAATACCGAGTGTCTACAACGGGACCCGGTGTGCATGAACTCCCTCATCAGCTTCTCACCACCTGGTATCTTAGTCTATATGACTTAGGTCATCAGTGAAGCTAGAGGATATCTGTTAAACATAGACTTTTCATACTTAATATACCATCAAACAACAACTCATACATTATCCCAAATGCATGACATCAATTTCATATAATTTTCACCATTCATATATGATACATATCGTTGAATCACATAACATTTAAAAATTCATAACATTCAAGAACCTTTCCAACATCAAAACAATATCTAACTCCCAAACTATCAAAATCTAATATTTATGCATGTTAACACAACATAAAATCAAACAATTTTATCAAATAACATCTCTGCAAGAGAAATTGAAACTTGGGACCACATCCCCTTCACATTTATATATTCTAACCTAGGGTACTATTGAAAGTTAAAGTTAGCTTCCCTTACCTTAACATATCATTCAATCACATAACATTTACAAATTCATAACATTCAAGAACCTTTCCAACATCAAAACAATATCTAACTCCCAAACTATCAAAATCTACACCCTCAAACAGGACATAAAATCTAACTACTAAATAAGATCTTTGACAGCAGGCTGAAAAGCTCCAAATAACCAAGTGCCTACATCAACAAATCGGTCTTGCTAGGAGGATACATAAACCAAAAGACATGCAAAAAGCACTTTACCACTTCATAATCTGGACAGAACAGTAACCATAAACACCACACATCAATTTATCAAAACTTATGCACCATATAGGTCCAACGTCAAACCGAATATAATAAGTCAAATACACTTTCCTTTATCGCAACCCAAGAGCAAAACCATCAACCCGAACCTGCGAGATAGAAAAAACCAAGAAACTTGCAAAACACACCATAACTTCCAAACTTGGACACAAATATTAACCAAAACCGTTAACCATGGAACACCAAAAATCAATCTTTCAAATACCTCATACAACATTGAGGTTCCAAACACCAGTTTGAGTAAGAGAAATAAGCCAATCTTTCCTTTACCGTGACCCTAGATCAAGTCTTCCTTTGTATCACCGTAAAAACCTCCATTAAATCTACGCGCCCATTCTAAAAAACAACCTTATTCCTGTGGTTCCAAATTTCACTTACAATACCTACCCAAATGCCCCCCCCAACAAGTTTCAAACCTATAGGTTTAAACATCTTAAAATGCATTTGTGCATCACAATGTAGAGCCAAAGAAGATCCCAACCACTCGAGATACATTCCCCAAATTCTCCAAGAGACCCTACACTCAAAAAATATATGCCTTACCGTCTCTTCTTCCACCCCACAAAGGGGACAACGAACACATGCCATAGGCATACCACGTCTCAAGAGATTGTCCTTAGTGGCAATCGCATTACATAACACCCTCCAAGCCGTAAAATGTGAAGATGGTAGACTTTTTAATGTTTAGAACTCCGTAAAAGGCTCCCCATACTCTACGGCCTCCTCCCCCAAGAGAATATTATAGGCTGCTTTCACAGAGAAGTTCGTAGAAACTACATCTCTCCAAATCCATTTATCGGTCGTATTTTCACTCTCTCTTGTTAATCTCTTGTTATCCAACTCCTGCAATAAGAGATCAATCAGACTAGATTCCCATACAAAGAGATTCCTTCTCCAACTCAATTCCCACGACCGACTATTATTACTCCAAACCCCAAGTTGTGATAGAGTGCGACCAGTATCTAAGGATATCGAAAAAAGTCTAGGGAATTTATGCATTAAAGCAACATTGTCCACCCACTTATCATCCCAGAACCTAATTTCTTTTCCATCCCCTACTTCCCACCTACCTCTGTCTTTAAAGTCATTGCCCCACTCCTCTAAATTCTAAACTTTCCTAATGTCCCTCCACCATAACGATTCCTTACCGTTCTGAACTTGGGACCTTAACCCCCTGCACTCACCATACTTAGAATCTAGAATATTCTTCCATAAACTTTTCTTTTCAGACTTAAGTCTCCAAATCCATTTCCCCAGAAGAGCCAAATTAAATTTCCTTATATCAATTACCCCTAATCCACCTTTGTCTTTTGACTCACAAACCTTATGCCACGCCACCCAAGCAATTTTCCTGTTCTCTGAGCCCCACCCCCACAAAAATCTCTTTTGTATCATTTTCTCTTCTTTCACCACAGTAGTCGACATACAAAATACGGATACATAGAATAACGGTAAGGATGTAAGCACCGTTTTGATAAGACATACTTTGCCAGCCAAAGAGAGGGATTTCCCTTTCCAAGAGCACAACCTACTCCGTAACTTATGGAACACCCCTTCCCAAAAAGCACACATCTTATAATTCCTGCCCACCGTCACCCCCAAATAACTAAAAGGTGCCTTCATAATGTCACAGTTAAGAATAGAGGCAAAAATCATCGTTTGACTGATGTTCACACCCACTCCGCCAACCTTACTCTTGGAATAATTAACCTTAAGACCACAGGCAAGTTCAAAGCACTTTAGAATTACTTTTAATGTGCAAACACTTTGAATTGAGGCTTTACAAAAAAATCGGGTGTCGTCTGCATATTGCAACATACTCAACTTTACTCGCCCTTCCCCAACCTCATTACTCTCTACTAACATATTTTATTCCGCTTGTCTAACTACCCCTGCAAGTCCTTTAGCCGCAATGAGAAAAAGAAAGGGTGCTAACGAGTCCTCTTGTCTTAGACCCTTCATTTGTATGAACTCAGTTGTTGGACTTCCATTTACCATCACATATATCGAGGAAGATTTTAGACAATTTTTTACCCATTCAATCCACTTTCCATAGAATCCCAATCTTCCTAGCATGTAGTAAATGAACTCCCATCTTACTGAGTCATAACCGTTTTCATAATCCACCTTAAACACCACACATTCCTTCTTATTCATCTTTACATTCTCAAAGGTCTCATTAGCAACTACCACACTATCCAACAAACCCCTTTCTTCTAAAAAAGCAGACTGCCTAAGATCAATAACTTTATCCAACACCCTTTTCAACCTTGAAGAGAGAATTTTAGATACAAATTTATACACACATCCCACCAATGAAATCGGTCTAAAGCCATTCAAAAGTTGTGGATTTACAACCTTTGGGACAAGAGTAATAAAGGAAGCATTAGTACCTTTCGGCCAACTTCCACCCTCTGCAAAACTTTGTACCGCATTCATCACATCTCCTTTCATAATATCCCAACAAAATTTTAAAATCCAAAATTAAACCCATCCGGACCAGGACTTTTAGAGTTGTCACAATTCCAAACCGCCTCCTTTACTTCAGCTTCAAAAATAACTCCAATCAACATTTCATTATCCTCTCTAGTGATACCCTTAAACCGAACATTATCCAACCTAACTTGTTGTCTTTCCCCCCTGCTGAATCTGCCCTCAAAGAATTCCTTCACTCTAGCTTTTACTTCCACCGGGTCATCACACCACTAATCGTCGACCTTGATACCATTAATCCCGTTTTGCATCCTCCTCCACTTAATACTTGAATGATAAAACTTTGTATTCAAGTCGCCCTGACTTACCCAACTCATCCTTGTTTATTGCTTTAAAATCGTTTCTTGTTTAACTCTGGCTTGCCCCAAGTCAGCTAAAAGTTGCCTCATTTGTTCTTTGTCTTCCACACTCAACTCCCCCTCATCATCTTTTTCATCCAGAACTTGAATTCTCTTTTCCAACTCCAATATTTGTTTATTAACATCTCCAAATACAAATTTGTTCCAACTCCTTATCTCAAACTTTAACCTTTTCAATTTCTCCTTCAAAACGTACAACCCATTTCCCCTAATTACATAACTTTCCCACTTAGTCCTTACAAGCCCCTTAAACCGAACATCTTTTTGCCATACATCTAGACATCTAAGCGGTTTTGGGCCCCAGTCAATATTTATATCCTTTAAAATTAAAGCACAATGGTCCGAAACCGATCTCCCTTCTACATACTGTTTACTTCCCGATCACTTCTCTAACCATTCAAGGGAAACTAAAATTCTATCTATTCTGCTCTTAACTGTCCCATTAGGTGTATACCAGGTAAACTTTCTACCCACTAACGAAATATTAACCAGACTAGAACCATCGATATAATTATTAAAGCTTCATATTTTGCTACTATAGTTGACATTAGAGCTTTGGCTTCTTCTCTCACCAACACTTCTAATAGAATTAAAATCTCCAGCTACGCACCACATTTTATTGGATGACTCTTTTTTACCTCACATAACTCATCCCAAATAATTCTCTTTTCTCTTAAGGTTCCACCACAATATACATTAACTATCGTTATTTCTATTGGCGTTCCTATCTTCCATACTCCTTCAATGATTGAGAAGTTGTTCACGTTTCTGTACCTTTTCATTTCAAAGCAATCTTTTTTCCACATAGTGATTATCCCTCCACCATTATTAACTGCCCCAATCTCAATCCAATCAATTTCATTTAACCTCCACATTTGATAACACCTCTCCTTACTAATTTGTTTACATTTTGTTTCCTGAAGACACATAAAACGTACTTGTTCTTTTCTAATAAGATCACTAATATACTTCCTTTTTATCCTTCCTCCCAAACTCTTAGTATTCATACTAATCAGTTTCATCATCTAAAGCATTTTTCCCACCCTTACTTAGGCCCTCCTTCCTATTGTCCCTTTGTTCCATACTTCTTAAACTATCTAAGACTTCTTCCTTGTTTCCTAAAGGCGAAAAACCTAAATCCTTACTTGCATTTCAAATTCTAGCAGCTTCCAAATTCTCATTATTTAACCAAACTAGACGATTGCAATTTAAAGCACCATTGTCATCATATCAGTAAAATTAGACACTAACTTTACATCCTTATTGCAAGGAAGTTCATTGATTCAATCAAGGCGTGCATACCCCACCTCTTGTGAGTTGTTACTGCTACACTCCCCAACCTCTGTCCACCACCAGAAAATGATGCAACACGGTGGGGAAGACACACATGCGCGACAGGACTCAAGGAGAAGCCCCTAAAATGTATTGTGGCGACGCTTAAGGGCCTACGAACCACCAATGAGTATGTTGAGTCGCTTCCATATTCCGAAAAAGTTTCCGCCACCACCAAACCACCATCTCCGACAGGCGTAGCAGGCGTGGAAGAACGACATACTGAGGACGACGTTGCGTCATGTCCGACGGTGCATCCTCGTGTGCGAAGATGGACAATTTTGCGTCATGTTCAGCGGTGGACGAGCGTGCAGCGGTGGGTGATGTGACGTCACTAGCAGCGGTAGGTGACACTGCGTTGCGTGCGGCAATGAGTGACGCTGCGTCGCGTGTAGTGGTGAGCGACGCAGTGTTGCGAGCGGTGGTAACGTGCGCCTCTGTTTGTGCGTCGATCCAGCATCCGCACCGCGAAGGGGGCGCCGACGCAGTCGTCCCTCCGTTTCCGGTAGAGGTTGATGACATGGCATAGGGTGCTCATGTGCGTTGCCACGTCAGCCTTACTTCCAACTCTAGAAAATTCACTTTCATTAATTATTGGTTTTGTTTCAGCTAAGCGCACCCCCCTCTCTAGCATTTGGAATTGGACCCAATCACACTCAACAGGCCCAATATCAACATATTAGCTTTTTATTTCTGTTAGGGTTTGCATGTGACCACCTACCTCTTTAATTGCAACGTTAAACTGCCTAGGCTTCTCCTCAACCTCATCAATTACCTCATTAAATCGTTCAAATTGCCCACCTAACCCATCAATTGCCTCATTAAAACGTCTAGTGTTTTGTAGCCCACTAAGTTGCTGGCCTTCCACGTCATCACCCCTAACTTCCGCAACAACGTCTGACCTCCGTGACTCACTACGAAGAAGCTCCTCCACCGTCGTCTCCTCCCCAAAGCCGCCATGGAATTTTAAGTTCCTCCCAATCTCTGATCCTTTCGATTTCCTTCCAAAATTACTTTCGAACTCATCATCATTAGAGGAGTTTTCCCAGTCACCATTATAACAACTTTTAACATTAATAACAGGTTCTTCTTCAATAGCTATTTGGCACATGAACTCATTAATCTTCATACATTTTGCCCACCAAGCCTCCCTTGCTGCAGGAAATTTAATTAAAATCTTGCATATTCTAGTTCTTTCGTTTCCAATATACATTTGTCAATTTCTACAAGCGTTCCGACCATTAACACTATGCTTTCCAAGCTTTGCTTACTCCACAGATTTAGGGGCAGCCCTCTAATACGAGCCCAAACATATTTTTCTGTCACCATAAAATTATGCTCCCAGGGGATAATAGTTTCAAAAATTGATTCAAACTATTCTTTATTTTCATCTATTGATTTTTTAATTAGGTTCGCATCTTCTTCAGACAGTAGAACACAATTGCCTCCCAGATAACGCACACAAATAAAATTAAAGCCTCCCAAGATAAAGCTTACCTTCAGATCCTTAGCCTTACTTGGTTCCACAGTTCTACCTATGAAACTGTTATCTAGCCACTTCAGCGGTTTCACCTCTGCCTTGAACGCTGTTGGGTAAATATTCTTCTTTTCCCCCTTATATCCTTTCTCCACAAAGAAAGTATACGACATCTTTTCCTTCCAAACTGTATGGCTCCAAATCCCATTGGGTTTAGTGTTCCCCTCCTTCCTTAGCTCTCTTTCTCTACTAATTTTTTGTTTGGGTTCTACATACCTCCCATGCCTTGGCTCTTTGTCTCTATTGTATTTCGGTTTGTTTACCCTTACCTTCTAGTAACCAATCCAGACGAAGTCTAGTTTCCTTTCCAGCTCTACCACATCTTGAAACTTAACAAATCCAAATCTTTAATTTTTGTTATTCAATTTTATAGAAATAAACATATCAACAACCCTTACCCATCTCTGAAACACTTTCCACATATCCTTCTCTTCATATTCCATGGGAAAATTTGTGAAGAAAAAAATAACACTTGTTTTGTTCGACCCATACCCTCTCTTCTTCACATTGTGCCACTCTCTCTCTCTCTCTCCCTCTCCATGCTTTTCCGTACTTGCAAAAAGTCGAATATCAGTATGGGCCTAATGCAAGTTATCCAAACAGATAAATGATAAGTATTTTTAAGAGAAAGATATAATACATACCATTTGTTTAGAAAGAGTTGAAAGGGGGGAAAATGAAGAGAATTAAAATATAAAATATGATTATTTGGATGAGTTAAAATAGAGAAGAAATGAAAAAATATATATTATATTTTTATGTGTATGGTTGGAAAGAAGAAAAAAAATAAAAAAAGTTGAAATTTGTTATGAAATAACCATTATACCTTTGACATATATATTAAATTTAAATTTAAATTTAAATTTTCAAAGCAAAATACTTCCTAAAATAAGAACTTCAAAAAATTTACATTACAAATGAATGTATAATAGATTATATTAAATTTATAATCAATTATATCTCATTGTGAATAATAATATATTAATGTTAAATTTTTGAAAAATTGATTATGAGTAAAAAATAACGTACAAATATTAAAAACAAGGTATGTTTTGATCCAGCTAAATAATTATATATGATATTTAGAAACATTTTGGATTATTTGTGCTCAGTTAATAAATTATAATGAGATTTGTGTTCATTATTTTATTACATATTTGTATACATAAATGATAGTTATACCATACACGGATGCATTTGTCCATTGTTTTTTTTGTGTGTCTACTTTGGCATATGGCTGGTTGAATTTGTAGTAATAAGTTGATGCATCATACTTAAGTTTTCGTAATAATGCTCAAAATTTAATACCAATAATTTGATACCATTATTCCAACTCGTCAGTGTTATTATGTAAGGAGTTCATTTAAAAAAAAAAAATCCATTTGTTGCTTCTGGTTAATTTCACTATGAAATTACTAGTTTGAATTTTTTTCAAATTGCACAATCTAATTATTTTTTCAAAATCTGAATTTATTTTGGATTGTACAATCGATAACAATTTTTATATTTAAAATTATGTTATGAATTGCATAATCTATCATGTATTTTTTGAAAAACTTAAAAGAAATGTCTTATGAATTGCATAATTCATAGTGTATTCCCTATATGAAAAAAAAATTCAAATAATGTAATCTAAAAGTGATTTAGAGTCCAAAATTGCATTATGGATTCCACAATCTTATTGTATTTTTGACAAACTAAATACATTCTAGACCTATAAATGACTTTCGAATTACACAATCCAAAATTATTTCCAATGATTTGACATTGAAAAATTGTTTTCAATCCCTTTCAGGTGATGATCAAGAGATTCATGAATCAGGTTCGACCATTTTGACAATATAGTTGAATTTACCACAATTAATATTTTTTAAAAGAAGTCAATTTTGTCACTAAGCTCTAGGCTAAACAAATGGATAAAAATGAATCATTAAGTGAAGAAGGGGAACAAATACAAGCCTCTAGGACACCGAGACGTCCTCCTAAAATTAGAGTAAAATCAATAAGAAAACCTACAAAGCATGTCAACCTAAGGAAGAATAATGGTGTGTGATTATCACCGGATTTTATTATGGATGTTATATGCAAACTAGGTCAATATGATTCGATTATTTGCAATCAGTCATTCCTCTTTGTTATTTTTGGGGAGAGAAAGTTTTTTTGTTTGCCTTGTAGTCATTATCTCATTTTTTCTTTTTCTTTTGTTTAAACTCCCAATGTAGTTGTTTATATTACTCTTGTGATTTTTTTTTTCTTTGCATGCGTTTGGTCTAGTCCTCTGTGTTTCTTTTTTTTTTCTTTTATGTTATTTTGTATGTGATGATACATGTTGCATAACATGATTTTTATAAAATGAATTACCATTAGTATTTTTTGAATAAGAGTGGTTTTAAATAACAATTTTATTGCACTTTTTAAGACCTTTTAAGTGATTTTAGATAGCAATTTTATGACAATTGTTATTAAAACTTTTTAAGTGTGAACGTTAAGAATTTTCCTAATCTCTTATTTTTGTTCAGTGTATCACTTCTAGTACATTTAGTTCTAATTTAAATTTCAATGTATATTATTTTAAAATATGAATAGCTTAAAATAAAATTATATTGCACCTAAATTATTTATATTAAACTAAATCTATCACAAATATAAAATATATTTTAAATATTGAAAATATTTACTTATAAAAAAATTAAAATGTAAAATTATTTTTATTACATTCTTTAAACTATAATATAATTACTTTCCTTATTATTTATAATAGAAATAGATTAAAGAAAAACCTTTCCGCCATTTGATACAAATTTTCGTCATTCAAGTCATTTTATTTTTCAGTAGTTTATATATGTACAAAATAAATGGACAAATAAATTTTTGATTTAGAGATTAACCAAAATAAAATGTTAAGAAAAACAATAGGTTAAATGACATAATATTGAATATTAACTTTTTAATTCATAATACCAACATTTACCATTAATGATGAATTTCAGTTCAATTAATCATAAATCCTATATGATTCATGGTAGAAATGGAGTAGAATAAAGAAAATAGAAATATTAATTCTAAATTCTATGTTTTAGTTTATCACTAATGCATAAGGGATTTTCTTTAATCAAAACTTCACGACCAATTTCCTTCCAATCTATTTTGCAGGCATGCATATCTGGATATCTATGTGATCCACAAAAAAACATCTCCACAACGACATTGGAACCCTAATAATCCAATCCTCTTCTTGCAACTGTTGCATCTCTTTCTTTCATTCTTCTTACTCATATCAGAAACAAAAGTCTTATCATCAATGATAGAACTTGTAGAACTTTCAGAAATACATGATGTTACCTCAAAATAATTTTTATTGTTATTCATGTTATTCGTTTCACACTCTACACTCTTACAACCCTTTGATTTGGTGTTGTTTTCTTTGAGATAATCTTTGTAGCACTTTGAACAAAGGTTCTTGTTGGTAGGAGAACCATTGAATCCACAACCATTAGCACAAAGTGATGCAACCATGGTGTTTGACTTAAGGAAGAACTTTCAAGAATATTGATATCACCTCACCAAATTTGAGTTTAAGAGAATGAGAAAAGTGTGCAACAATAGAGAAACTTAAAAAGTATTTATAACCAAAAATTATGATAAATATTTTTTAATAAATATTAAATCTAACATATGCTAATCAAATATAACTTTTGTTATATAAGATATTTTATCATTTTGAATAAAATCCATAAAATTAAGAATAATATTATATATATATATATATATATATTACACAAATAATAAATATTGTTTAGAAGGTATACTGACAATTTAAAGTTGTTACAGTGTATGTTGAAAATTTTAAGAGAAATATTATTTGTTTTACGATTTAAATCTGATAATATTTTTAAATTAGCAATATGTTAATTTTAAATTAATAAAAAACAATTTCAAATCACCTCAAAACATAAAATTCTCAATTCAATATTAAAAAAAAATTGTAACATAACAAAAGTCAATAAAGCTTAAAAGTTAAAGGCATTTTTTGTAAATTTTGTTTAAGAAAATATTTAAGCTAAAATGAAGATCTTAAAAAATTTAATTTAATTTCAGTAGTATAAATTAAAAGATTATTTAAATTAATTTCAACAATCTTGTCAGTTTTTATTATGTTGCTTTTATCTTTACATTGTTTTCTACATATATTTTCCGTGTTGCAGATATCATATATGATATTCTTACTAATTTAAAACTCTATAATTTGTTTTTCTCTCTCTTGTTCGTTTTTATTTTCTAATTTCTTTATAGAAATTTAATAATTCACTTATCATTATCTTTATCTTTATATTCAATTTTAATTCTTATTATCTTTTTTATATGCGAATAAAATATTTTTATTATTATTTTCTTCACTCTACTTTTAAGATATCTCTTATTATTGATTATCAATTTTTTTATCATTTTGGATTTGGATCTTAATAATTTTTCTTTTGCTTAACCTGTAAAATCCATAACAAAGACATACGAATTAAGGAAATTTCTTATCATTTAATTATATTCCTATAAATTATCATCCAAAAAATAATTTGATTTTATTGTTGAAAGTTGAAAATATTGTTTGCACGTACTTCCAATATGTGTCGTAATATATTTTTAAATTTATTAATTAACAATAAACAATTTTTGTAATAAAAAAATAAGCAATCTATTTAAAAACCATTCTTCAAAGTATTTAGGTTTTAAATATTTTATCTATATAAAAAGAGATGTGAAAAATTACAATAGTAAACACATTTAAATTTTTTAATATATGATATATAATTATTTGATTATTTTGATAATTTGGTTTTATTAAAGTTAGAAATATTGTGTGAGAATTTTTTAAAATTTAAATGATTTAAAAGTATGAATTATTTTTGTGACACCCAAAAAATGTTGGTTATTAATTCAGATTTTATTACTCTTAAATTATTTACCGTTACTATTACATTAAATGTTAGTATTTCTATTTTATAGCTTCCAGTATTTGTCATTTTATATTATATGTATTATTGAAGTAAATAAAATTGTAGGAATCAATTCAATCGTTTTGCAAATTTCATATATTTACGTTCAATCAGTTTCTACAACTTTTTGCCTTTTGTTATTTCCTTCAATTAGTTTCTACAACTGGTATCAGAGTCAGTCTATTATCATGAACTCTACTCAATTATCATGTTTGTATCTCATCGATCAAGGGATGAATGACGAGACGTTTGAACAAATAGAAGGAGCAAAAACTGCAAGTGAGGCTTGTTCCATTTTGTCAACCAATTATAAAGGTGATGACAAGATCTAGAGTGTGCGTCTTCAAACCCTAAGACGCCAATACGAATTGCTGCAGATGGAAACCACAAAGACTATTGATGTATATATAAATAAAGTTCTTGCCTTCACAAATCAGATGAAGACCAATGGTGAAACACATTCGCATCAGGAAAAGGTGGAAAAGATTTTGAGATCTTTAACTCCCAGATTTGAACTTGTTGCCACAATTGAAGAGGCCAATGACATTTCAACAATTACAGTAAGGTTATTGTCTGGTTCCTTACGAGCGCATGAGCAGCGGATGAATGTCAATAAGATTGGAAAACCAATTGAACAGGCTTTACAAGCACAAGCCTCAATTGGTAGCTCCTATCATAAACACGGTAGTTCGCGAGGCAAAGGACGGGGACATGGTGGTAGCTATTCCAGCAAAGGTCGTGGTGACCAGAATCATGGAGACGCTAAGCAAAACAACATTGGTTCCAATCACAATCCAAGTTCAAATAACTCTTGGCGCGGAGGACGTGATCACGAAGGACGAGGAAGCATGGGTAATAAATCAAATGTGGAGTGTTATAATTGCCATAAACGCGACCATTATGCAAATGAGTGCAGATCAAAAGGTGATAATCATGCTGCCAATTGTGCTCAAGAAGATAATAATCACGAACAAGATGAAGAGGATTATGCAGTACTAATGGCAGCCACATCAAATGAAACTCCAAAAAATCAGACTTGGTATTTGGATACAGGTTGCACTAATCATATGTGTGGTCAGAAGGAACTGTTTGCAGATTTGGATGACTCATTTCGCACAATAGTGAAATTCGGTGATGGCAGGTTCGTTCCGGTGACTGGAAAAGGGCGAATTCTTATGAAATTGAAGAGTGGTGATCATAGGTACATCTATGATATTTTCCATGTACCTGATATGAAAAGTAATTTGTTGAGTATGAGACAGCTGGCCGAAAAGGGTTACGTGATGCACATAGTTGAAAATCAATTCTCAATTTTTGATTAAAAAAGGTAGTTTGATTCTTAAAACCTTTTTATAAAAAAACCGCATGTTTTCAGTAGATATTCATATGGGTGATTTCAAGTGCTTGAGTGCAATAGTGAATAATGAATCGTGGTTGTGGCATTTACGCTTTGGGCACTTAAATTTTTAGAGTTTGGAAAATCTCTCTAAATGAAATTTAGTGAACGGTTTACCCCATATTTATCACCCTGATCAGTTGTGTGAGACTTGCATTTTTTAAAAGAATCACAGGATACCATTTGTTAAGGAGCCTTGGTGTGTAAAATTTCCTTTGGAGCTTGTTCATATAGATGTTTGTGGCCTGATGAACATATCATCAATTGGAGGTAATAAGTATTTTTTAACCTTTATTGAGGATTTTTCAAGGAAAACCTAGATTTATCTATTGAAAAGCAAGGATGAGGTATTCCATTGCTTTAAAATATTTAAAGCATTTGTTGAAAGACAGAGTGACTGACTAATTAAGATGGTGCGTAGTGATGGAAGGGGTGAGTACAAGTCTAATGAGTTCAAGAGGCACTGTGAAGAACTTGGGTTGCAGCATAACATAACCTGTCCCTACACACCTCAACACAATGAAGTTGTCGAGAGAAAGAATAGAACTATCATGGACATGGCGAGGAGCACGCTTAAAGCGAAAGGTATGCCAAATTATTTTTGGGCTGAGGCCGTAACATGTGTGGTATATTTGATAAATAGATCACCCACTCGAAGTGTTCCTAAGACAACTCCGATTGAAGCATGTAGCGGATTCAAACCCAATGTGCAACACTTGAAGGTATTTGGGTCAATTACTTATGCTCATGTCTCCAAGGCAGCAAGATCAAAGTTGGATGATAAGGCAGAGAAAACCATTTTCATTGGATATAAGCATGGAGGATACAAAGTGTACAATCCAATGACCAAGAAGGTGATTATCAGTCGTGATGTTACATTTGTCGAAGATGAGGAGTGGGAATGGAATGCAACAACTGAAATGGATTCGAAAAAACAATATATTTACGTTTTGAACGATGATATGGAAGATGGAGTCAGTCTTGAAGCACCTGCAGTTCAACCTGAAGCTGTAATTCAACCTGAAGTTGCAACTGCAATTGTAATTATGATGGAGCGACCAAGAAGGCAGCAAGGACAACCTGTACACCTTCAAGATTGCGAAGTAAATCTTGAGGATGAAGTTGATGACAATGGAGATTTGATTCACTTTTCTTTTCTTGCAGATTCAAAACCTGTGAGACTTGAAGATGCCATTCAACACGCCAAATTGCAAGAGGCTATGAATGAAGAATTGATGGCGATTGAGAAAAACAATACATGATAGCTCACTGATCTTCCAAAAGGACACAAAGCAATTGATGTGAAGTGGGTGTACAAGATTAAAGTGAAAACAAATGGTGAGATTGATAGATACAAGGCAAGGTTGGTGTTTCAAATGGATTCGAACAAAGAGAAGGCTATGATTACGAAGAAATATTTTCTCCCGTAGCTCGAATGGAAACAGTGAGATTAATCATTGCATTAGCTGCACAAAGACAATGGAAAATTCACCAAATGGACGTCAAGTCTGCGTTTCTAAATGACCCACTTGATGAAGAGGTTTATGTAAAGTATCCACCGGGTTTTATACAATCTGGCAAAGAGGAGAATATGTATAGACTAACTAAGGCTTTATATGGTCTTAAACAGACACCAAGAGCTTGGAACAAAAGGATTGATTCATTTTTTCATGCCACTGGATCCAAAAAATGTGCATCAGATCATGATCTTTATGTAAAGACTAATGATTGAAGATCAGATTGCAGATATTCTCACTAAGCCATTGAAGATTGATGCTTTCATCAAGTTAAGAGATCTGTTGGGCATGAAGGTTGTTCCAAATCATTAATTAAGATTTTATTAGCCTTATGTTGGTTATTAATTCATATTTTATTACCCTTAAATTATTTACCGTTACTAATGCTTTAATGGTCATTTTACAGGGATGTTAGTATTCATATTTTATAGCTTTCAGTATTTGTATATTTATTATATATATTATTGAATTAAATCAAAATGTAGGAATCAGTTCAACTTTTTGCCTTCTGTTATTTCCTTCAATCAGTTTCTACAAGAAATACCTCCAACTATTACAATACAAGTTCTACATGTTTCTATACAAGCTTAGAGTTTTTCAAAACATTCCTAATACATGATTAGGACTTATGGAAATACAAATATTTACAATATAAGGTTCAAAACTATATCCTAAAGTCCTCCAGACCCTCCGGCACCTGTATGATTTTTTGCTCATGTATGTAGTACACTCATTGCAGTTCACAGGGTAAGCTAATGAAAAGAATTCCATAACATATTTAATTCATGCAAAAAGAACCAATCAAACTAATAATTTATAAACATTTCTTTAAATGTTGTCATATAAAATTTCAATACCAATTCCATCATTCATATAGACCACACATGGATCTATTTTCAATCACAATCATTGGATTTCATTTCAATTCATAACGCTTTGATATCATTTAAATCACAGTGACTACACATGAATCCATCGTCTTCCGAAAGACTCATTAAGTATGCCCCTACTAGAGACTAACATTTAATCTATACATAAAGGGTCAGAGTAAGTTCAAACATCCAAAACCGAGTTTCTACAACGAGACCCGGTGTGTATGAACTCACTCATAAGCTTCTCACCACCTGATATCTTAGTCTATATGACTTAGATCATAAGTGAAGCTAGAAGATTTTTGTTAAACATAGGTTTTTCATACTTAATGTACCATCAAATAACAATTCATACATTATCCCATATGTATGACATCAATTTCATATATTTTTCACCATTCATATATGATACATGGTGTCCTCAAGTGGCGGCAGCACACTCATCTAGGAGCAACCATCCTTCTAGTGGCGTGATCATCCAACCATACATCCATCTTCATGAGCACTCTCTTCTCCTTCCTTTCTTCTCTTTTG
>Ga0123342_1003566_pt1 | contig 24848 bp, 18 predicted proteins | sample Turbeawhitnodule_FD_89960 | JGI IMG/M metagenome (GOLD analysis project Ga0123342, IMG submission 89960) | Root nodule microbial communities of legume samples collected from Mexico - Turtle bean Mexico white nodule | ecosystem: Host-associated > Plants > Roots > Nodule | place: Mexico: Nepantla... | reverse complement strand
CACTATATTAAGCATTTTTAAATTTTATACAAAAGATACTACAAAAAGAGAAAACATTTGACCACTACTTCCTAATTCTTTAAATTTGCTCCTTGTAATCCTTTGAGGTAAAAAGGATGATGAACTGATAATCCTCTGAGCATCTTCATCTTCGGCTTCTTTCTCTTCTTGATCTTGATCTCCATCATGAATACATAAGAATGGGCCTATGAGATGTCCATTAGGGTAGGAATGAAACCCTACCTTCTAGAACATGTGGAATGGTGCGACATTGACAAATGCCAACACCTAGCCGCACCATATTTTGTGCCTTCCCATTCTACCCTCTTTTCTTCTCTTCCAAGGCTCCTAAATCTATAAATAGGGAGGCCTACCTCATGTATTCACAAGTTGAAATTAGAGTAAAGAAATTATGCACAATTTTTATGTGATTTGTGAGTTAGTGAATCTCCTCCTAAAATTGGTCTTATCTTGTGAGAAATGAGCTCTCAAGTGGTGACCTCCATGCACTCATCTTAGTTATTCCATCACATCAAGTGGCGTGTCTCATCCTAGCTCCACATCCATAAGTTCTTCTTTCATCATCTTTTCCATTAATCCATTCCTACTATGTTTGTATCAATTCGGTTTTCATATTCTTGTTCTTAGTGTTGCTTCCTTGTTTTTACAATTCGGTCCATTCAATTGTGTTGCTCTAGCTTATTCAATTTTTGCACCATATTTGTCAACATCATCACCATTAGTTGTGTTTTCTCTTTGCCTTATGGAAATGAACTTTCACATCTACTTAACCACTTGGTTAAGGAATTTTCCTTAGGTTATCACCTATTATTGTCTTAAAATCCAAATCTAAGTAAAGTGTCACCATACAAATGAACAATCATAAAATCAACTCACATCAAATTGTCAGTGACCCCTACAATGGAAACATATTTCTTCTTGTATCGTGATATCCCACATTGTGGACATTGATGTAACTTGTCAAATTCTTTTTTGTATAACATACAATCATTAGGACATACATGAATTTTTTTATACTTCATACCCATTGGACACAATATATTCTTTGCATCATAATTACGTGTTGGCAACGGATTACCTTCAAGAAGCATGTCACTCATCAACTTAAGAAATTGTGTGAAACTTTTGTTAGTTCATACATTTCTTGCCTTCACTTTAAACAATTTCAATACTGTTGACAATTGAGTGAACTTAGTGCATCGTGGATATAAAGGTTTTTTTGCATTACTGCACAAATTCTCGTATCACATGTGCATGCTGGAAGACATCATGTCCTACATCACGAATCAATTCCTCTAGTTGATCATCTATCTCTAAATCAACTTCTTGTGCTTCTATTTTAGACACATATGTACTTGGTACGTCTATTAATTCACCATACCATATCCACTTTGTGTAACTTTTTAGGAAACCATCACGAAAAAATGCTCTCAAACAACTTTAGTTGGTAGTTTTCGCTCATTCAAAACAATTCACACAAGGACAATAGAATCTCCCATTATTATTCAAAACATTCACCTTTACAAATACAATAAATTGTTGTCCATTTTCATATCATGTGTTGTATGTTTATAATTGATCCAACTCCGATAATTTGTTATGTTATGTGACGTAACAGAACATGTAAATTTATATTTATAAATTTACTAATACAAATATGAAACTTAAGTGCTTATTTTAACTTTATGGATACTAGTGTATTTACGGATCGAGTTGGATAGTCTTTGGGTATATCATTTTGTATGCATTGTTGCTAAATTTTAAATAACATGAAAACTATAAATGCAATAAAATCAATATTAATAACAAATAAATATTTCGCATACATTAGATAACGTAGGTTGAAAGTTCGAAGACAACAACATTTGAGGAGAGACAAAAGAAAAATTGGTGCATTCAAGGAATAAAAAATAAAAACACAAAAAAAAATAAGAATATAAATATATTTTGTTATAAACCTATAAAATGTTTGGATAAGTCATACAAATTTAAAAGCAACACTAGTCAACATTTAAATTCCAACCAAAATATATAATACAATTAATCTCATGCCTTGCTGTAAAAAAAAAATATATATATATATATATATATAAATAGTTTAATCTTCTTAATTTAATATATTTAAAATTAATTACATTTATCTTCTATATAAACTACTATAACTTTTTCTCTTAAATTATATAATTTAAATTGTTGAATCTTATAAGTTTTAAGTCTTGAAATATATGATTCATTCTTTATCTTATTGGATTTTTATTACTACAAGATCTTAAGTAATATATTTTTTAACAAGAAACTTAAATACATTTTATTCTAAAATTTCCCATCTTCAGTGGAAGAAATAATTAAAGAATATTTTTACTTGAAAACTAAAACAAAAAACAAAAAAACTCTAAAACATAAATTAAACATATTACTTAGAACTAAATTAAAATAAGTACAACCACCTTTTAATTTTAGTTCCATTCTTTATATCATTGCCATCAATGTCATACTATTTTACACAAAAAAAAAAAAGTTTATCAAAAAGATTTTTTTTTCTCTTGTGTCATTAACTTGTTAAACTCTACAAAATATTTTTTATTTTATTTTGACCACATAACTTAAAGTATCAAGTACACATATCAAAATAAAGTCATTTGCTGTTAATGGTTTGCATTTGGAATACAATCAAGAATGATAATAATTTACATCTTTAACTTTTTTAGGATAACTTTTTTATTTGAGAAGGTAACAAATTGATCAATCATTTTCTAATTTTTATAATAATACAAACTTTGAAAAACAAATAAACAATAGATATAAAATATTTAAAGTATGTATATATACATAAGAAAAATATAATTTGAAATTTATATATACATTTATGTTAAATTACATCTCTATTTTGTTTGTTTTCAATAATGTTATTTTAAAAGTGTCATTAATATCGTCAATTAGGGTTTAATAAAATAAATGTTAAGGATAACTTAAACTTGTGAAAGAGTTGGAAAAAATATTTAAACTAAAAGGAATTAAAGAAGGTACATGAGGAGGTGTATAAATTTTTGTTATTTATAATAAGTGAAAATTGGTTATAGATGTGACACACATATAAATTGTGTTAAAGTTATATATTGAGTGAAAATTAAATTTTCAATTCCTTTGTATCACATTCATTCTCTCACATACAAATAAAACATAAAGCAAACAAAAGCAAATAAATTTAGCTATTTCTTTTATGTGGTATGGTGCACATATCCTAATTTGTTTGCAAATCCTCACTCATCAATTAAAGTCAAAAGTCAAATTGTGGGACCCATTAGCATCAAAATAAAACAAACATTTTATGGCAAGATGACAACAGAAAATGGCAAAACGTAGCAGGCTGAAACGTGAAGTATGAAACACACGAAAAAAAAGTCATCGCCATGAACAAAAAAAATATCACATAAAGCAAACAAAAGTTGTTGTAATCAGATGTTCAAATTTGCAACCCCATATCAAGACAATAGAGGTTTTCAATGCATCCATGGTACATTGAAAAACAAAAACAAATGAGAGAGTAGATGAAAAAACCTGATTGTAACCACTGCTTAAGGTGGTGAGCTATTTTAATGTAGCTTCGGTAGGGAGAGTAACCGACAACGTTAGAGTGAAGACAAAATAAAAATGGTGGTTATTTAGGTTTGTGGACAGAATGAGCTGAGGCAAAATGGGAATGGTTTAAGGGTTTTAAGGATGAGAAAGAAAAAAAAAAAAGCAACAAAACATAACACAAGATCCCAAAGCCAAGTTGCATTGGTCTATTCATATAAAAACAGTACGGGAGGGGGGGAAGGGAATGGAGAGAGGGTCTCACTAGCCCTCCTCACACAAACTTATATGCCAACATTCCACACATATGCTTATGCATAAATATGTACCCGCATTTAGGTATGAAAATCAATATCCTAAACTAAAAAGAACATATACAAACTCAACGAATGCCATTGAGACATATACCTCTTCTATGCAAACCAAGAAACACATTTAAAAGGAAACACTATGAAGCAATACAAAATGGAGAGGGCAAAAGCCCAAACTTTAACTTCACAAACCTAGGTGTAAAAGCTAGTTCTTGGGACCAATATAGGTAGCTTGGGTGAAGAATTTGCTACTCCATGATCCTTCGTTTCCAGCAATTGGTGTGTTGCATTCTGTCCTGGAGGTGTAGTGGTGAGAATGGGAGAAAGAGAAAACGTGTAAGAGATTGCGAATTAGGGAAAAATGAGGGCAATGTGTTGTCTGGTGAAAGGTTGTGTGTGGTTGCATCTTCAGTAAGTGGAATGTTGTATGGTGGGAGAAAAAAAATGAGGGAACCCCTCAGAATAAAAGCGAGTGTATATATATGGTTTGATTAGGGTTTTAGGTGCAAAGAATGGAGAATGTAACGTGGGGGACAAAGAGGCAGTGTAATGTGTGGATTGTTGTTGTGTTTTTTTTTTTCATTTTAACTTTTTTTTTCTGTTTGGGCTGTGTGCCCAACAAAAGTGGAACGGTCCGTGAGAGGGTGCAACACCAATGAGGAAAAAACAAAAGTGTAGTGTGTGTGGTGTATGAGTGTCACGTGAGAGAGTGAGAATGTACAATGTTGGATGTGAGTGTGTGTGTGAGGTAGTATGGTCCCCCGTGAGAGAGAGGGAGAGGAAAGAAAGAAAAAACAACAAAAGAGGGGCGAGTGCAGTGTATGAAAATTTTTGAAATGTGAGTGTAGGAGGAGAAATGGTGCATGAACTAAGAGTGACTAAAAAAAGTGGGAAGGTGAGAGAAAGGTGAAAGTGAGAAAGGGGTGCAGAAAGTAACTATAAGGGGTGTGAGCCAAAAACTAGTAAATGTGGGATGAGGGTCAGTAATGTTGATATATGTGAGTGTTGTGAGGTAAAGGTGAGGAAAGAATGAGGAATTATTAAAAAAAGAGGTAATATATTGATTATCAAAATATACTAACATAAATAAATTGATTATTTTATTGATATTTTTTATTTTAACAATATTTAATATAAATAATAATTGCAGTGTAAAATTATAACTTAACTTACACCGTTAAAATTATTTTTATATAAAATTAGTAATGATATAATATTAATAGTACACTCTATATATACACAAAATGTAGAAACAGTGACACGGTCACGGTCTCAGTTGACTTAATTTTGTGGTTACTTTTTCACTTAGAAAGAAGGTGTGTGTTATCTAAAATACTTCATCGGAATACAATGGCTCAATCTAAGGAAAACATTGAGAACTTATGTCTTGGATATCCTACAAAAAAACAAGCTTAATGGATTGTAAGCTCATTAACAACCCCATCGGTCCAAATCAAAAGTTAGCAAAGCAATCTTAGACAAAATGAAATCCTAAAACGTCTTGAGGAACGATTGGAAAACTCATTTGTCTTAACAATTACCAAATATTACCAACAATTACCAAACTCCTTTGTTTAACGATTAGAGCATACAATTTATATGCTCTACCTTCATCAGTGTGAAAAACATATATCAATTTTATATCAGTGTGTCTAGTAATGGACCAATCTTTCTTTTTCTCTTCATTTTGTGGTGGTTTCATGTATAAATTCAAATTTAAGTGTAAACATTGGGTGAAATAACAACAATACCAACAATTCAGCATTCATGGGAGAAAATGTTCAAACTTCCTTCAACAGGAAACTCAAACTAAAACTGAATCATCAAACCATACTTTAAAGGTCCACAATGCATGTTATTGTCACTCTAACAACTTCTGTAATAGTAACAAGACAATAGTCTTATGGTCTAATTCATTTTTCTCCTGCACTGACAAACCTTACTTTACGCTCTTCCTATAATTCGTCACCAACTCTTCACAAGGAATTTCTACAACATGACAATCCTAGTCAACGGTCTAGAACAACATCAAAATCACACAACATTAATGTTTCACTTCATAATCCATTGAATAAAAAATGTATTACCTTTATCACCTAACCACCGTGGAAAGAGATAGAGAGGTTCCCCTTGCAAACACCAACGACGACGACGACACTAGAACTTGAGGAGAACACCAAGACACTAACTCAACGACAACAGCAAGGCACTGGAGAACTCAAGGAGAACAGCACGGAACCACGGGACAAGAAACCAAAAGAAGAAAAAAAGTGAAAGAGGGAACGGTGCACTGGAGAACTCAAGGAGAAGAGCACGAAACCACGAGACCAAAAGAAGAAGAAAGTGAAAGAGGGAACGGTAAAGCTAAATGTAAATCTCAATTTCCCCTAACCCTAATTTCACAATTGTACCTAAGATTAAACTTTTCTGAATGTTTCATGTGCCCCACATCAACAATTAAATATTACTTTTTTGCCACCTGAACAGTTGTATACTAGAGCAACTACATCACCGGTTGTTCAACCAACATTTTGCTTATTAAAAAAACCATTAAGACTTAACAAGGGTTAAAAAACCTCTAGAAATTGGATGTCTTAGTGGAAGTTATTGTAACCTCTCCTAATAAACCCCTCTTAAAATTAAATTATTTTTAGTGATAACATCTCAATTTTATAATTTTAATTCTATTAAAATATTATTTATATATATATATATATAACTTAACTTACACCGTTAAAATTATTTTTATATAAAATTAGTAGTGATATAATATTAATAGTACATTTCATAACATCTCAATTTTATCATTTTAATTCTATTAAAATATTATATATATATATATATATATTTTGTAAATATGTGTACATCCAACACAAAAGAACGTTGTTTTACATCATAAACAAATATATTAAATCTTTTACATATTTCTTCCCGTTTCCAAATTCATAATCTATAGGATTAAAATGAGAAATTTCACATAAAACCTATAAAAGATAACACGTTATATAATATATCCAAATTCATAACCTATAGAATTAAAATGAGAAATTCCACGTAGTATATAAAATAAAAGTTATCTATATAGTATATAAAATAAAAGACTTAAAGATTAATACTTATAATAAAATTTATTTTGTTGTTTTTTCAATTTAACCTTTTTAACGTATATCTCATATAAAAAAATTTATCTATCTTATTATTAAGTATGAATAACTTTCACCATTCTTTCGTCTATATAACTCAATGTATCTGAAAATTTTAAAATTTTGCGAAATTTCCAGACTTAGTACATATACATAATTAACCATTTAATAGTACTTTCTTGAATGTATGTAACTTCACTAAGATACTTTTTGTTTTAACGACTTTTTTTTTATTAAAAAGGAGAATAACTTTTGCAAATAATTTATTATTTGAATGAAACAAATTTAATGAAACAAGAATTATCTCGACATTTTTTTTTAAACTAAATTTTTTCGATTGAGTAAAAAATGCAGTAAAATGAAAATTAGTAACAAAAATAATTAAATTCAACAATTAATCTTTAATAATTCTAATATTCCTCTGTGCATTCCAACCACTCAAGGCGACATGTTTTTTTTACAAAGAAGTTGCATAGAAACCAATCCAACTTTTAAGTTTACAATAACTCCATATTTGTTTTATTTTAATGAAAACTCAACATCAATTCAAAGTAATAATATGTCTAACACTAAAATACCAAGCCAGAACAAATTAAATGAATTTGGAAAAATCAATATTTATGAATAATTCTAAATTAGTTGCATAAAAGATTTTCACACTCCCAAAAATTTAATTTTATACATTCTACACCAAGTTTCTAACATATATTTGTTATGTCACTTTAGATATATATCATCATTATCATTATACAACCGTTATTTATTAATTTGACTATTCCAAAAAAATATTAAAAAAACCAGTTTCTAAAACTATTTACAACTCTTAAGAGTTATCAAATGAAATTCTCTTTCTATAATCATCAACAAAATTAATTCCTTTCATAGATCAAGTTAACTCTTCTTATCTAAATTTTTTTATGTTCTTTAGATAATTATTTCAAAAAATCTAAAAGTTAGGAAAATTTTAATTTACTTCCAACAAGTCTTATTCACACAATTAACACATAATTACATATCTAAACTAATCAAAATACATTTATTAACTCTAATTTTACATGCATCCTAAAAAAACTAAACAGGATATTTATTGAAACAACAAAGCTATGTATTAAATGAAATTAAATTTTACAATATTTGTGTTTGGGAAGATACTTTTATTTTTATTGTTAATAAAAGGATCTGTTGTATCAAGAAACAAGTTACTTAGAATCTGAATGAAACTAATTTCTGTATTACACAAAATAGTGTCATAGTTATAGTTGGAAATGTTTTGACAATAGAACTGAAATTATAGAGAACATGAGAGTGAGATTTGTTAGTAATGCTTGAGTGTTACAGTGAGTTTAAGAGTGGCCCTAAGAGTAGCTATATCCATGAACTCGGTTTCCATAATCCCGTACCCTTTCACAAACCTGAAATAACCAGTGCCAGACACAACTCCGAACTCTCTTTCTTTCATTGTGAAGATATCAGATCCTTGAATCTCCAAGCTGCTACCTTTGAATTCCCCAGTGGTGAAGATCACAGAGAAAACCATGTACAACCCTTTCCCATCAAGCTGCGAATTTATGTACATACCCTGAGCTCTACCAATGAGTGCTGAATCGATATTGGGTCCTTCTGTAACTGGGTCATCCACAATGGCCACAGTGCCAAAGTTTAGGATGCTGGAGGCAGGCCCAGTCTTTCCGGCCACCGTACTCGCCGTCGAGTGGTCGCCAGTGAAGTGATCATGAACGTAAAAGACGAGATTCGTTTGCTTTGATTGGAGTGTGGAGAATTTGTAGGCTGTGTAAAAGATGATCAAGGTGAAGATGAAGAAGAAGCTGGATGTTAGGTTCATGATCGTGTTTTGTCTCTCGTCCCTTGTCCCTTTGCTTTTCTACCTTGGGTTAATTTAATTAAGATGCTTTTAGGCTGATTAATCAAGATTTTTTAGTTCATTAAATTAATTGTGTTGGTTCAAGATGCTTTTGTGTTGATAAACCAAGATTCCTAGGGAAAGAGACAAAGGAAGTTTATTGGTTGAGAGATTCCAAGTGCATAATGACAAACGCGGTCACCACTTTTACACCCAATGCCCTTTTGTGCTTTAATTTGGAATTCACGCACCTATTTGTGATAAGGAAAACATTTTCCCAATGAGACTAAGTAAAAAACTGTTTTTTTAAATTTTAAATAGATTTTTTAAATGCCTATACCTGTGTAAATATTCTCCCCACAAAACATTTTTAGTCCTTTTAAATATATATGTAATTATATAGTCCATCATCTAAATTTCTAGTTTGATCGCTTAAGCGTTTCTCTTAGATCAATTTTCATTTGAAAAATGATTCTTAGCTTGCCCCAAATTACAATCAATAACATAGACAAGAATATTTACGGGCCAGGACAATTAATAAACTATATCATATTTAATTTTAAAAAATTAAAAATATAATTAAAATTTTGATATTATTAGTTGTTCGGTAATTAATTTTTTAAAATATTAAAGTCTATCTACTTAATTAAAATAAAACAAATATTTGATAATAAAAAATTCAAAAAAAAAATCATATTTGTATAACATTTCCAAAAACTAACGTTTTCAAACAAATTTATGTTATTATTTCCAAAAATATCATTTATATGTAACATATGAAAATCTATTTCTTCTCAAAATAAAATAAAAATTATATGTTATTATTAATAATATATTTTATCAATCCACAAATTTATTTATTTATAATTTATGAGATTCATAATTTTCAAACACAAAAAAAATTGTATAACTAATGTCTCTTTAAAATAATTTGAAAATTGAAAATCTTGAACATGAAAATTATAAACTTGCGAAATAGTTACATATTATTAATATAGTAAAACTTAATAGTATTTTTATTGATCATTTACCTCCTTATTTCTTTCTTGTTAGAATGTTAATAGGTATTTTTTAAAAGTTTTTCCTAAATTATTATAAGAAATCCACAAAGTTTGACCTCGTAACCTGATTAATAAAGTATATACTCATAATAATATACACTGATTACATGCAATATAACACAATACTATCATAAAAAAAATCACATAATTTACAAAAATAAAAGAAGTATTAAAAAAATAAAATGATGACATGGATTACGAATTTCAAAATTATTTATTCAAAAGGGTTTGTGTGCATTCATTTGTATTTAACAACCCTTTTGCAGGGTTTTCATTTTCAGCACCACCACAAACCTCTTTTAGCTAAATATAAGTTATATATAGTCAACTCTACTCCAAGCAAATTTAACCAACCATATTTTAGGGTGTTCCTTGTTTCAGCGGTCTCATCAGGAAGGTAAAACCCTATACAAGGGCTACCACTTGTATAAACATGTGAGCTTTGTGTTGTTCTTAGGCAGGGTGGTGCATGGGGTGTGTGTAAAGTGATCTTAATGGAGCAGAGCAATGTACAATTACCTAATCTCAAAGTTAATGTAGTTAATCAGAGTAAGTGGTGACCTGTGTACGAATAAGTGGTGACCCCTGCTACCAAATTTCTGCATAGTTAATTAATTTTAAAAAATTTGAGGTTTGTGTTGTTCTTGTGTAGGGTAGTGCAGTGCATGAGGTATGTGTATAGTAACCCCAGTGAAAAACACTAACCTCAAGTTCTCTAATATGACTATTAGTGCAGTTAGAGACAGTCATATTAAGTGATGACCCGTGTAGGAATAAGTGGTGACCTACTACCAAGTTTCTATAAAATTAAGTAATTTTAGAAATTTTTAAGTTTTATGTTGTTCTTGTGTGAGGAAGTGCATGAGGTGGGTGTAAAGTGACCTCAATGGAAGACATCAAGTTACAATGATCTAATCTCAGTGTCAATTAGTTAGAGTAAGTGGTGACCTATGTTTGGTGGTCTGGGGTTGAAAGACATCCGTAACTTTAATTATGCTCTACCGGCTAAATGGAGACGGTGCCTTATATTGGAAGAGAAATGGAGGTGGAAGGATTTGTTGGCCTCGAAGTATGGTTCGGGTTTAGATGTCTCGCATACACCATTAAAACTCCAATCTTGGTGGTGAAGAGACTTGTTTAAAGTCTGTGGGGAGGACGGAGGAGATGGGTGGTTCCTTAAAGAAATTGGGTGGAAATTAGGATGCAGAGACAAAGTAAAATTTTGGGAGGATGTATGGGTTGGGAATTCTAGCCTCAAATCTATGTATCTTAGATTGTATTCCTTGTCTTTAAACCAGGGGCAAAAGGTGGAAGAGGTCGGTGAGTGGGTTGATTCGGTATGGTGATGGTGCTTAAGGTGGAGGCGTGCAAGATTCGAGTGGGAATCTATGTTGGAAGCAAAGATGGTAACTCACTTATCCACGACCAACTTGTGTAGAGAAGAAAAGGATGTCCAAGTGTGGGGGAATGATGAAGTAAGATGCTTCTCCATGAACTCCGCTTACGAATGTCTGACTAAACAAGGAAGAGGTCCACACTCTGATGTGTTTAAATATCTATGGAAGGCTAAAGCTTTCCCTAGTGTGGTGACCACAGCATGGAGGGTTCTGACGAACAGTGTGCCAACAAGAGAGTGTCTGAGCAGGAGAGGGGTGGCGATGAACAATGCCTTATGTGCTTTTTGTCAGATCAATGTTGAATCTTGTCAACATCTCTTCTTGGAGTGTAAACACGCTATGTGTGTTTGATTCATGTGCTTAAGATGGGTTGGTATCTTGTTTGTTCAACATAATGATATAAAGACCCACTTTGAGAGTTTCCATCTGTTATAGGTTAGTAATAAACAAAATCTGGTATGGAAAGGGGTATGGACAACAGTTGTTAGATGTATTTGGGACCAAAGGAATGTGGTGGTGTTCAAGCAAGGTGTCGTAGATGCGGAAGAGATGTTCCAAAAGGATTAAATAAAATCTTGGTTATGAATGAAGCATCAGTCAACCTCTTTCAATTGCTCCTTAGTGGATTGGATTTTGAATCCAATGTCCTGCATCAAAAGCTTTAAGTAAATGGGTTTGGAAGGCGTCAAGTCTGTTTTGAAGGAGGGAGAAGGTGTTGCAGGTGGATCTGGTGTGACCTAAGTTTTAGTAGGGTGCAAAAAGATGTTGGTGTGGTGGTGATGGTGTTGGAGTTTCGTTCCAGAGAGCTAGAAGGCTCATATTAGTGCCATATCTGGTTTAGGGGACCTCAGGGATTGGTGTAGTCCCTCTGGTAGATGGAGCAACAAAATCTTCCCAATGACAAGCTCAGTAACTTGTCTTGTGGTTGCTCTTGTCTTTGGATGGATGAGATGGAGCAGGGTGGATGCAGATCTAAGAAGGAGGTTTGCAGCTAATGCAGACCTTGAAAAGGAGATTGGTGATTGCAGATTTGCTACAGTCGGCGTGTGGTTTTCTCACCTTTTGACCCAAAATTGTGCAAAGTTGTGAAGAAGAATGGTCCTGCAGCTGAAATTGGTCTTCTACTGAAGTTGTGTTATGTTATAACCTACAGCTTAACCCAAAGTTGAGTGCCTTTTTTTTTGTTATGTTGTGAGGTTGGGCTTGATCTTTCGAGAAGCATGTGCTTGTCTTACTTTAACAGTGTTCAAGCAAGAAAGTAGGTTTGGTTGCTAGATTTGTACGAGTGTGTTAGGAGAGGGTTGGGATGGGCTGCTTGGTTTGTTCAAAGCTGAATGGTTTTAAGCCCCCCTGGTAGTTCTTGTTCTTCTAACAGAGGAATCAAAGCAGGTTTTGGCAGGGAGTGTTTTGGGGCTATAACTGAGGTATTGTAGTCACGGGGCAACACCTAGAAGGCGTTTTATGTAGCTTATGGGGGTGTGTGTGTTGGGACATGTTTCCTTACTCTGCTGCATAATTTTGTGTTGGTTTTTTTTGTGTTGTTTACCTTTTTTTCTGGTTCGGTTGCCTTGTTTTACATGTGGCTATAGCTACATGTGACGAATGGTTCTTGTATAAGGGTTGGGACATCCCTGAAATGTTCCGCGTAATTTAATTTTATTCTTTGCTGATAAAAAAAAAGTGGTGACCTATGTATGAATAAGTTGTGACCAGTTACTAACTTTCTGCACAACAGAGTAATTTTATAAATTTTGAGTTTTGTTTTGTTCTTAGGTGGGGCGGTGCAGTGTATGAGATGTGTGTAAAGTCACCCTAGTGAAGGACACGATGGTCAAGTTTTCTAATGTCACTATTAATGTAGTTAGTCACAGTCACATTAAGTGGTGACCTGTGTAGGCATAAGTGTGACTTACTACCAAGTTTCAGTACAATTAAATAATTTAAAAATCAACTTTGTTTGGTTCTTGGACAGTGCATGGCATGTGTATAAAGTAACCTCGTTGGAGGACACCAAGGTTAAGTTCTTTAATTTCAGCATGAATGTAGTTAGTCACAATAAATGGTGACATGTGTTGGAATAAATGGTGACTGCTACCATTTTTCTGCACAATGATGTAATTTTGGAAATTTTAAACTTTGTTTTGTTCTTGGGGGGTGCATGAGGTGTGTGCAAAGTGACTTTAGTGGAGGACACCAAGGTCAAGTTCTCTAATCACAGTGTGAATGTAGTTAGTCATAGTAAGTGGAGACCTATATAGGAATAAGTTTTAACATGCTACCAAATTTTTGCACACTAATCAAATTTTTGAAAATCTAAGTTTATTGTTGTTCTTGGGTGGGGTGGTTTATGAAGTGTGTGTAAAGTGACCTCAGTGGAGAATACAAAGGTCAAGGTTTGTAATCTTAGTGTCAATGTAGTTAGTGAAAGATACACTAAGTGGTGACTTAGGTAGGAATAAATGGTGACTTGCTACCAAGTTTCTGCACAATGAAGTAATTTTAGAAATTTTGAGTTTTATCTTGTTCTTGGGTGGGATGGTGCATGAGGTGTGTGTAAAGTGTGGGGGACATCAAGGAAAAGTTTTATAATCTTAGTATTAATATAGTTAGTCATAGTAAGTGGTGACTTGTGTAGGAATAAGTGGTGAACTACTATCAACTTTATGCACACTGAATAGATTCCCAACATTTTGAGATTACTATTGTTGTTCAGTGGGGTGGTGCATGAGGTCTGTGTGAAGTGACCCCAGTGGAGGATACCAAGGTTAATTTCTCTAATGTCATTATTATCGGTGTACAATTATCACAATGGACCAGTCGAATCCGTAGTTGGGTACAATATTTATATTTTATGTTTTAGGTTGGACAATTTTATTAGTTAATGGGTTTGTGTTACCAATGTTACATTGTTCAAAATGTTTAAAGTAATGGATTTCTGTATTGAACTAGAACTCGTAGCGTTTAGAGCTCGTCAGTCAGACTTCGGCATTTCACTCAAACAGGTCAGCTTGGCACATGGGTTTCATTGGCCTTGTGACTGGGCTCTAGTTATATGTATATATTGACTCTCGTACATGCATATAGGATAATCCTTTATGAATTGCTAAGGTAAAGTCATTAAATGGGCCTAGGGGTGTACTTAGTACGTCCAAGTCTATCACAAGTGTGGTGGGTCACGCGTTTGGGATCAGGTACTTGTGCAATAGCCCGCATTCATACATTTGATATAATTCCTCGCGTATAAAGCTTGGCTGGCCAGTGAAAGGTGTCGAGGGATCTAGGGGTGCATTTAGCGCATTCAAACCCTACATAGGAAAAGCATCATGTGTAAGCCCAAGCTCAAGTGCATTAGGGTTTATGGAATGTTATGCACGCATGGTAAGCGGGGTCGCAATTAGTTGTTGATTACATGATATAATCTTAAAGATAGGAGCATGCATTCGAATTAATTACGGTCTATACCTTAAAGGTAAAAGATAAAAGATAAAGTTCCCAGTTATATTCCAGTTGAGATTTTATTCTCTCTTGAGCCATTGCATATGTTATACGTAAAATCAGACAAATATTCTTGAAAGCAGTTTGGACCTTGCCTTTGTTGGTGCCAGGTGGTTATTCTGTTGGGGTTTGTTGCACTCCAAGAAGATAGAATTCTACGCAGTTGTGCTATTAAGATTGCGCACCCTATAACAAAATTCTTATTATTGAATATACTCTCACTGAAGATAGGAAGCTCGTGAGGGAAGGTGGTTGCCTGTGGTAACCAAGCGATACTCTATAAAAGGGGCTCAAGGTCCCAGGTGAAGGTATGCAATTATGAATACACTTTTTGAATACTGCAACTAGTTGTTTCTTATTCTTTGATAAGTCCTTACTGACTTGAGCGTCGGAGTGAAAACGCCGCAAGGGCGCCCTTTGTCTCTACAGGTAAAGCCTCCAACGACCAAGAGAAGTGCAGATTCCAGAGGAGACAGCCAGAGCCTAAACCAATCAACGGAGTCAATCGGCGACCAAGTCAACCGACAAGAACAATTTCATTTTTCATGTGATAAATTAATTTCACATGTGATAAACAAACTCGATTCCCCTTATTCATCATCCTCCCTAACCACTGTGCAAAAAATTACACCAGGTCACTACATCCTAAACCATTTTTGTGAATGACCAACACATTAACCTCAGTCATACTCAAGTTCAATTGACTAGTACTTCAATAAATAAAATACTAAAGCTAATCATAATTTGTATTTAAACATATATATTTTTTTTAATAAATTTATAGCAATACTGTCAAGAAAGTCTAATTCAAAAGTATGCTTATGATAAATATTTATTTTATTTAACAATATATTTGACCAGGCTAAATTGAGATTGTAAGAATATAAAGAAAGATAGATAATACTTACTAAGTTTGAAAAATATTATTATAATTATTATTAATATTATTAATCTTAACATTGTTATTAATAATAATATTATTAAAATTAGTATTATTATTAATAATAATATTAATAAAATTAGTATTAATATTAATATTATTATTATTATAATTATTATAATTATTATTAATATTAATATTATTATTATTATAATTACTACTATTCTTAAGATTAATAATAATAATAATTTTAATAATAATATCAATAATAATAATAATAGTAATGATGATGATGAGAAGAAGAAACCAAAACAAAATATAGAAGAAAAAGAAACCTTCCACTTACAAGAATAAGTTTTACAATGATTGAGAAAAACTCAAAAGAGAAAAACTAACAAAAAAGAAACACTAAAATAAAAACTGCAAGCAAAGAATTAGAAAAGTTTAAGAACACATGAGATCTTCTTAAAATAGTAATATATTTTAGCACATTGTATATTGGCGCATCTATTATGTGGTTGTCCATATACCACAATCTTTTACATTTTTCTTTCTCAATTTATCACACTAGCAACATTTGAAGCCTAGTGCGGTCGTCTTGGAGAAGGTCTTGAATGCTATCAACAAATGTTACTTGTTGATGTTTTAGGTTTTTTTTGTAACCATTGATAAGAAAAATTAAGTGACAGCGATTATATCGGTTTTTTATATAATTTTTTACGTTAATTAAAATATTTTTTACAAATAAGTTAAAATCATTACTTTATTTTATATTTTCAAAATAAAACGTATTATGATTGAAAATTATTATTACATTCAAGGTATCTTATCAAGGTGATATCCAAACGATGCATAAGTATTATAGTTACCACTTACCATTATTCAAACTATAATGTGAAAACTCAAGCGATGAAATTTGTAACTTAAATAAGATCTTGTAACTTGAGTAAGAGAGATTGCAACATATTTATTTCTTCTAGAAGATATCATCAACATATTGTGTTGAATGCTTAAACAACATTCATGATGGTTGTACATGAGTTGTACACTTTCTAAAAATATGCAAACACGTTAAGACGCTCAAGCAACATGTTGGTCACTAAAGCATGAGGTGTGGATATGTGGACGATCATTGAAATTGTGAACAAAATGCATATATGTAACACACTTAAATGGGGATTTAGTTACTCACGTAGTAAAGTAGTGGTTGAAGCTTTGGAACTTGTTGTAAAAAATTCAAAATGTAGATGTCATTCAAGCAATGTATGCTCTCAAGCATAGAGATTGACCCTTAAACGATGAAGAAACAAATTTAATTATGCTTTCAAGTGGTATCTTGTTCAAGCAGTGTGAGACCGCTTAAGCATGGATAGTTTTCAGTTATGAGAAATTAGCTTGCTCAAGCGACATGTTGTTTTGATCATGATGATGTATAGATTTATGTGATTAATTATATATGTGATGGTAATATATGATTGTTGTATGATACGATGATATGCATATAATAAACATGATAAATGTGAGATCATTATTGTGTGGATGACAACAGACAAAGACACACACGTACACGCACACACACACACACATATATATATATATATATAATGAGATTTGTATCCTATGTAGGTGACCTTTGTGGGTGTGAGATCCTTTATTGATGTGTGACCTTTATGTTAGATATGTAGGCGGAGTTCAAAAGGGGAGTGAATTGAACTTTTAAAAGATTTTTTACAATTTGGACTATAATGAAAATCTTGTGAAAAATTAATCGGTTAGATAACAAATTGAAAATACTTTTAACTAGTGAAAATAAGAAATGTTAATCAATTAGTTTTTATCAAATTACTCAATTATTCGGTTAAGTTTTTTAACACATAATAAACACTTAAAATCATATTATAGAAATGTAAAGAGAGATAAGGAGAAACACACTGAACTCTTTCTCAAGAGCTACATTCATTCTCTTAGTCACACCACCTGAGATGTCATTATAACACAAAAACTTTGCAATCAAGAGTCACACAACAATCTCTTCAACCCTACAAGAATGACTTATACCATAAGCAAAACCTAGTTGTTATAAGAAATAAAAAAAATTCTTGTTCAATTTTTATACAAGAATCTCATAAACAAGTGAATTAAAGAAGAACTACACTTAAATTACAACATATACATACATGTTATGTAAATTAGGCAAAATTGCTACAATCAATGAAAGTAATCAGATAAAACTCCAAGAATCAAAAGTATTTACTCAATGTAAATTGTGCTTTTAAAAATCAGTTTTCTCTCTTTCTGAAAAATGTAAAAACTTGGTATAAAAAGGTTTCCAAAATAAGTTTTTATAATCCTCACACAAAAACACTTTTACAAATTGTTTGTTATTTTTAATGGATTAAAAAACTTGATTCAACTGATTGATTTCACTTGAAGTTGAAGTGAAAGCAGTGAACTAATTTGAATATTTAATCTATTATAACATATCAGATAACAAGATCCTTACAATAAAGAGATTTCAACCTATTAAACAACAAGTTTTAACATATTAAAACATTTCTACAATTTTTTTAAGGTTTTAAGTAATTTTAATATATTAAAATATAATTTTAGTCCATGGAAATTTCTTTAACACTAAATTCTAGCCAATTAAAAACATTTCAAAACACGATTCTTGGATTTTCATAAATTTTTTACCTTGATAAACATAAATAATCATACACAAAAGTACAAAAACACATATAAGGACATATTCTCCAAAAGATTGATCTTCATTCTTTAAGTGAGTTAGATTAATCAAATACAAACTTAAGCTCCAACTATGGGTGATTGATGTACCCGAGGTAGTATCAACCTATGTAGCAAGATATTAACTATGTTAGTTCATTAAGTAAATGATATATCCTGACTTCACGTGGTTTACATTTAACTTGATGGTAACTGTACATCTAACATAGTGGTAGGTGTACATATCTCACTCAGTAGTATATGTTTGTACCTCTATAACCCTTAAAAATCAGGATCAATTACTAATAATATTTTGAAAATTAAGTTTTAATTTTTTATGGAACATAGTATTTCTTCCAAAAATTATAATGGAAGAGAACATCTTATTGACAATGTTTTAGTTTTTATTGTTTGTTTAATAACATTGAAGATGTTGTTGAGAAAAAAAAATTATGTTGATGAGAATGTAGTAACTTGTATAATGTATATGCCATTTGATATATTGGGATATGGTTGTAGTAATTGAGTCTTTAAAACATGAAAAAAGTTTATTTCCCAAGGCATGAGTGATCACTTTCCATAAGGACTTATCCGCGGTGTATTGTGCAAGTCCTCCAGAATACAATAGGAACTTCTTGGAAATTTTCGAGGATCAGAACTAGCAAGTTACTCTTAAAATAGTAAGAACCCAACAAACCCAGAAAATATTATAATTAAAAGAAAAGAATAAAGTGAAGAGGAATAGATAAAGAGAGGAAGAGAAGAAAAGACGAACAACATGAGTGAGATGAGGAAGATGAAGAGGCAGTGAAGATGTGAGTGAGATGAGAGAATGGAACCCCTCTTTATATAGTGGCAAAAATGTAATGGCCCCAAAACTGCCACAACCCCAATGTCGTCCCTAGCGGCACTCCCTCACGTTTCAGTTGCCGAACTTCCCGAAAAGAACGATTGAGTCTTCGAAGGTCCGAGTCTTGCAAACGAAACTCCTTCCCTTGAAAAGATTGTGAGTGTAGAAAAGGATCCCACACATGAGAAGAGCTTCAAGAGAAACGAAACGCTTGCACGAGGGTTTCCGCAAATGGCGCATCAATGAAACTAAACCCTGAGAATCAGGTTTGTGAATCAAAACCGCATTAGGGTTCGTGAATCAAAACTGCATTATCTGTCTTTTGCGATATTATAGATTCAGTTTTACAAGAATCCCCCATATATTGCAAAATGCAAGCTAGAATGAAAGAAAGAAGAAAAAAAATTACGAGTTCATCTAAGATGTAATGCATCAAAGCTGGTATAGCAAACTATATGAACCAATCTTAGATTGATGAACTTAATACATAGTGTAATTGGTATAGCAAGCTATATGAACCAAGACACTTAGTATGTGTTAAAGGTTTAACAATCACAATACACTCCTACATTACTTGTTATTATTACTGTGTTGCGCTTATTAGGTCATGCACGTGCCCTATATTCATGAGTGTTATAGAGATCTCACCAAGATCTCATGCAAACGGCCCCACTTGACATCATATAGGTGATTTCATCAAGTATATGTTACAAATCATACACCACCCATAACATATATGAAAATTATTAAAACTTTGTTAATTATTAAATCTCTTTTACCTCATAATTTTAACCACAAAGTTTATCCTTTCGATAATGCAATGTCTAAAACTTTCATACACACCAAAGGAATGGACAAAATTGATCTTAAATCAATTTTAGTGTTAGCAGAACTAACAAGTGACTAGCTTCTACCCATGTACTAGACCATAACTCGTAGCGCTCAGAGCTCGTCGGTCAGACCTCAGTCTTTTTTCAAGTAGGTCAGCTCGGAAAATGAGACCCACTTGTGAGTCATGTGGCTGGGCTCCAGGGGTGTGCTTAGCGTGACCAGATCTATGTTAAGAGTGGTGGGCTAGAATGATGGGCCACGAGTTGAGAATCAGGTATTTGTATAAAACCCGCATTCATGCATTTGGTATAATAATTCGTGTATAAGGCCTGATAAGTCAGGAAAGCGTATACTAACGGACCTAGGGTATACCTAGTACATATGGGTCTAGCATGAGTAAAACAGTCTCTGTCGGGCCAAGCCCAAAGTGCATTAGGGTTTGATAAGAGCAGTTAGCATGTTACATGAGGGGACATGCATGATACGTAGCAGAACATGCATGATACAATGATACGAGAGGCCATGTAAAAGTACTTCAAACAGATTAGACCCCGGGAGTGGTGGCCTTTGTTGGTGCCCAGGTGGTTATTCTGTTAGGGTTTGTTGCACTCCAAGGAGATAGAATTCTACACAGTTGTGCTGTTAAAATTACGCACACTATAACAGAATTATGATTATTGAAGATACTCTCACTAGAGATAAGATTCTCATGAGGGAAGGCGGTTACTAGTGGTAACCTAGCGATACTCTATAAAAGGGGGCTTAAAATCCCAGGTGAAGGTACGCAATTCTCAATACACTTTTTGAATACTAAAACTAGTTGTTTCTTATTCTTTGATAAGCCCGTACTTACTTGAGCGTCAGAGTGCAATTGGTCGTAAGGGCGCCCTTTTTGTCTCTACAAGTATAGCATTCAACACCAAGAGAAGTGCAGATCCCAGAGGAGACAGGCAAAGCCCGAACCAGTCATCGGAGTCAACCGACGATCAAGTCAACCGGCAAGAACAACCGATATGAACCTTATTCATGGGATCTCCAATCACAATGGTTGGGCTTCCATTACTTGTTTGTTTGCAAGTGGCTTAAGTTTTATTCCCCTCAATGTTTCTAGAATTAGTTTTCTCCCTAGGGGTTTTTACAGAGGATCTGCCAAGTTTCGTTCTGACTTAACATAGTCAATAGAAATCGTTCCACTCTTTATCAATTGCTTCACCAAATTATGTGTCAATTGTATATGTCTATTCTTTCCATTGTAAGTTTTATTTTTAGCTATAGTTATTGTCGATTAGCAATCACAACGCATTGATACAAATGGGGTTGGTTTCATTCCTAACGGAATGTTTTCTAAGAAATTTTTCAACCACTCAGCTTCACTACCAACCATCTTGAGAACAACAAACTTAGATTCCATTGTTGATCTTGCAATAATAGTTTGCCTTACTGATCTCTGCACCACCTCTAAGTGTAAATACATAACCACTAGTGAATTTTGTCTCAGCTGAATCAGAGATCCATTTGGCATCACTATACCCTTCTATCATAGCAAGAAATCTACTATATTCAATGGCATAATCCATTGTACCTCTCAAGTATTTGATGAGTCTCGCAAGCGCATCCCATTGATCCTGACTAGGACATTGAGTGTATTTACTCAGTCTACCTACTGCTTAAGCAATATCTAGTCTAGAAAAGCTTATTAAATGCAATAAGCTCCCTATTATCTGGGCATACTAAGTTTGAGAAATAGATTCACCTTTGTTCTTCTTTAATTTAAAGTTAGCATCATAAGGGGTGCTCACTAACTTAAAGTCATAATAACCAAACTTCTTAAAAGTTTCTTAGTGTATGTTTCTTGGGATAGTAATATATTATCTCCCTTCCTTATAATTTTAACTCCTAGAATCACAATTGCTTCACCCATGTCTTTCATCTCAAACTTAGATCCAAGAAATAGTTTTGTTTTAAAAACAATATCATTGCATGTACCAAGAATTAGCATGTCATCCACATACAAACATATAATGACACATTCACCATTTTCAGATCTAGAATACACACATTTATCAACATCATTGGTAGAAAAACCTTCACAAAGTAAAACATTATCAAGTTTCTCATGCCATTGTTTTGGTGCACTTTTCAAACCATACAAAGTTTTTAAAAGTTTGCATACTTTTTCCTTTTGACCTGGAACTACCCATCCTTCAGGTTGAGTCATATAAATTCCCTCTTCTAGTTCACCATTCAAAAAAGCTATTTTAACATCCATTTGGTGAATTACTAACTTATGGATAGATGCTAGAGCTAGCAACACATGAACAGAGGAAATCCTAGTAACAGGGGCAAAAGTATCAAAGTAATCTATGTATGTTTTTTAGTAAAACCTTTAGCCACAAATCTTGCCTTATATTTCTATATGGATCCATCCAGGATGACACTTCTTCTTAAAGATCCACTTACAACCAATGGGTTTTGCTCCTTTAGGCAGATCTACTAAGGTCAACGTGTTATTTTTTCTTAATTGAATCAAGTTCAATCTTAATGGCTTTATCCCAATGTTTAGTATCAGGATCATTTTCAGCTAGATAAGTGTAAAAATCATCTCCAAATGAGATTTCCTTTCTCTATCTTTTACTTCTCCTAACATCCTCACTCATGGCATCACTAGCACTATCTATAGGTTATTCAAATGTACCACTACTCTTTAGAGGAAAGATATGTTCAAAGGACTCAACATTTTTCGTCTCTACTATAGTGTTATGTTAAATTATATCACTATTAAGAACAAGAAACTTATAGGCAACATTATGTTCCGCATATCCTAAGAACATGCAATCAGATGTTTTAGAGCCTATTTTCCTTTTCTTAGGACCAGGTAACATCACTTTAGCTAAACATCCCCATACTCTTAGGTATTTCAGATTAGGTTGATATCCTATTTTGGAAGAAAAAAAACATGCAGTAAGCAGAGATTCACCCCACAAATTATCAAGAGCATTATAACTAATAAGCATTACATTCATCATTTTTTTAAAAGTCCTATTTTTCCTTTTAGCTACTCCATTAGATTCAGGTGAATACGGTGGGGTTACTTCATGAATAATACCTTCTTTAACATAATAATCATTAAATAGAACATATTCACCACCTCTATGTGATCTAATTCTTTTAATTTTCTACTTCCGCTTTATAAGTTAAGAACATGTCAAAAACTTTATCCTTATGTTTAATTAAATACACTTTGGTGTATCTAGAAAAATCATATATAAATGTTACAAAATAATTTTTACCACCTCTAGACAATGTGTATTTTAAATTTGCAAGATCGATATGAATTAAACCAAGAAGTTCAGTTTGGCGTTCTACAAAATGGCATGTTTTCTTCCTTATTTTAGATTTTACACATATCACATTTACTATTTTGTTTGTCACGCATGTTGATTAATCCTAGTCGTTTCAATTTCATAACATACGAATAATTCACATGTCCTAATCTAGCATGCCATATATCATACGTTTCAACAATATAAGCAGAAGACTCAAATTCATTAATAATTTCATAGATGTTCAATATAAAAAGGCATTGATCACAATATCCCTTCCTCACAAAAACATTGTTTTTTGTCATAACAATCTGGTCAGATTCAAATGACACTTTAACCTCAACGTTGCTTAGCAATGCTACAAAGATCATATTAACTCTAATCGATGGCACATGTCGCACATCACTCAAAGCCATAGTTTTACCAAATGTGAGTTTTAGTAAAACCTTTCCTTTTTCTAAGACAAAAGTTGTCCTGGAATCACCGAGATAAACTTGTTTTCCTCTATCCCCCACACTTTTATAAGAGTTAAACACATTTCTGTTTGCACAGATGTGTCTGGTAGCCCTAGATTTACTTGTGAAATGACTGCTACAATGGTATCTTTCCCTTCGGCTAGATTTGCCTTAAGAGGATAATCGTTTTTGGCCCTATGCATTGAGGTGCATGATGACCTGACTTTCCACAAACAAATCAATTTCCTTTTTTCTTGAAAGTGGGGTTAGTTCCATTGGGACGAGAGAATTTATTATTATATCAAATTTTTTCTCGTACCTTTTTGGAGTTGATTTAGGGTTTAGGGTTTGGCAGACAAAGTTTTGGTCTTTGCAGCAACACACTCCTTTCGTTTTCTGTCTTCAATGATGATGTGGGTGATCAGATCTGATAGTGACATTTGTTTGTGCTTATGCTTTAGTTGTTGTTAGTAATCAGTCCTAGATTACGGAACATTTTCGATCAATAGTTCAGACACGAATTCATTAAGCAAGGTTATACTTTCAACTTTGATATCTTCAAGCAACTTGTAGTATTCGTTTATCTGGATTTTTATGTCTTTGTCTTCGATCATCTCCCAACGATTGTAGTTTCTGATCACAAACCTTTTTCTGAAAACGTCTTCGGCAATGTATTTGTGGATAAGGGAATTCCAAATGTCTTTTTCTTCCCTGTAAGAGCAATAGACATCGAACAAATCGTTAGATAACATATTGAGTAACGTGTGTCGACATACCTTGTTTGCATGGGTCCAAACTGTTGAAGCTGGAGGAAGCTTCTTCCCTACCAAGGCTTGATGTGTGTTTGATGAAGAAAATGGCTTGAGAGCTTTGAAGATTGTAATAGGTTTTTAGATTCATTTGGAATTAGGCTTGTAAGT
>Ga0123342_1003565_pt1 | contig 24851 bp, 16 predicted proteins | sample Turbeawhitnodule_FD_89960 | JGI IMG/M metagenome (GOLD analysis project Ga0123342, IMG submission 89960) | Root nodule microbial communities of legume samples collected from Mexico - Turtle bean Mexico white nodule | ecosystem: Host-associated > Plants > Roots > Nodule | place: Mexico: Nepantla... | reverse complement strand
AATCAAAATATATGCTCTGAAATTGTCAAGAAAAATCATCACAAACCTTTTTCAAATACATTCAGTAATTCATTCAATTCCAAACTTATATACATTCTACACCATCTACTATATCTAAATTTTACATTTCAGTCTCAAACAATTTCCAATCTACACAAAAACAAGAGATCCTGCAAGAAAATTTGAAATTGGTGACCACGTCACCCCCACATCCAGATCTTCTAGCCTAGGGTTCTACTGGCAATTTAAAACTAGCTTCCCTTACCTGAACTTTAGTTGATGCTCACAAAGAGCTCCAAATCTATCAAAAGCCTAAAGGTAATTAACCTGTACCACAGAATCCTGATAAAAATCTAACTATATAATTAGGATCCTTTGTTAACAAAATTAACCCTGAAGCTAAAAGAATCATATGCAAAGCATAAATCTAATAAGATCAAAATTAACTCAAAAGAAAAAGGGGCCAAGAATGAACTTACTTTATCTGAGATTTTGATAGGGCAATCTTATAGGGTTTACTTCCAGGAGTTCAATGGCAGACTCTGATCGCCAAACTGATAAGCGAGGAGGTCAGAATCTTAGAGAGAAGGGAGAGAAAAGGAAAAAGAGGAACAAAATTGAACTTACTCTATAAGAGATTGTGATCGGGCAATCTTGTAGTCTTCACTATCAGGAGTTTAATGGCATACTCTGATCATCAAACTGATGAGTGAGGAGATGAAAATCTTAGAGAGAAGGGAGAGAAGGAGAGAAAGGAAAAGGGAAACTGTACCATACGGTCCTCAGGCGTTGACCAAAGTCAACATGGTGGGACCCCGAGAGAGGAATCCATTAGAAAGTACTGCAGGACAGGTAGGAGTTTTCTTTAAGGTCCACAACCTCGGGCGTTGACCGGCCTCAGCATGATAAAGGCGTTTGGGACGTTTTGACAGGCTATGGAAGTGTCCCCTCGTGATACCCACAGGTAAGGATAACCGTGGAGGAGGCGGCACACTAGGAGGGGGCATGGTAGGGGCGTGGGGGCCTCGGGCCTCGACATCCCAAATAGTAGTAAAAGAAAAAGAAAGGTGGTTCTCAAACCACACCCCCAGTACTAGAAGGAAGAGACTCGACTCACGAAGGATTTGTGCATGAGGTGTACGGACACGGCAGTACGCACCACCGCTGGAAATACACTGGGACAGAAACGATCCATTAGGAGGTCACGTCCCAGAAGGTGATATGCATGCATGGCACGTGAGGAAGGCAGGGTACTCCCAGGGCGAGTGACTTAGAGAATGGGCGCATGAGTTGGCAACCATGCAGTCACCCCGCGTGAGTTGCACTTTGATAGGGCAATCTTACACACTGAGAAGGCCCTAAGACTGGGAAAGATGTTGCTAAGGAGCGCCCACAGAATACTCAAGTCTCAGGCTGACACGTGGACAGGAACATCAGGAAGGTATATAAGGTTTTATGATAAACAAAATAAGGTACGTTTTCACACATTCGCGTACAAGTTAACTCATTTGAGACGATTCAGTTACACATTTATCTGGACATTGATCTTACGGTGTTCTGCGACGAGAAGTGTTTGGTGTTTCCTGCCCAATAGCTGACTTAATCGTCGGAGTGCAAACGCCCGCGACGGCGCTATTTGTCTCTCTGTTTCAGGTGTTCACGATGGAGGAAGGAGAACGTTGGAACAGAAGCGAAGGGGCTCTTGAAGCGCAGTTCGTAGATACGTGTGAAGGTGATCCAAGTCAATCGGCCAGAACATTTGGCACCCACCGTGGGGCCTGATCTAAAACATTTGTCCCACCGCAAGAGGTTGAAGATTCAGTGAGAGTAGTGAGAATTCGTAAAGGTTTTTCAAGATTCTTGAAAGGTTCATCAAGAGTCCTCAAGGTTTGCTCCGATACACCGAAGGAAGTTCAAGATTCGATCAAACAGTTCAAACTTGTGGATGGAGCACTGTTCAGGCACGGGTTCACACACCCGATCTTAACGTGTGTGAGCTGGGATCAGTGCACGAGGATAATGACTAAGCTCCACGAGGGAATTTGTGGGAGCCATGTTGGTGGTAGGTCTCTAGCGTCGAAGGTTATACGCATAGAGTATTACTGGCCGACAGTAAGAGAAGATTGGGTGAGGTACGCCCAGTGGTGCAAGCAGTGCCAGCAGCACGCCGACTGGCACAAGGCGCCACCAGAAGAGTTGAGGTCCATCTATAGTTCGTGGCCCTTCCATACGTGGGGAATCGACATTCTGGGGCCATTTTCGTTGGCGATAAGGCAGATGAAGTATTTGATAGTGGTCATCGAATACTTCACGAAGTGGATTGAAGTCGAGCTGGTAGCACAGATCACGGCTCACAAGGTGCAAAATTTTGTGTGCAAGAATATCGTGTGTCGCTTTAGCGTACCAAGGCGTCTTGTCTCCGACAACGGCACACAGTTTGCCAGCCAGCAGTTGGGCAAGCTCTGTACAGAGGTCGGCATAAAGCAGGTGTTCGCGTCTGTCGAGCACCCCCAGACGAACGGGAAGATGGAGTCCGCTAACAGAATCTTGCTTAGAGGATTGAAGAGGAGGCTCGAGAAAGCTAAGGGGACTTGGGTGAAAGAGGTTCCCAGGATAGTGTGGGCCTACCACACCATGTCATAGTCCTCCACTAAGGAGACGCCCTTCAGCCTAGTGTATGGGTCGGACGCAATGATCCCGGTAGAAATTCACGAGAGCTCACAACATTTTCAAAGTTTCGTAGCCGAGGAGTCCAACGAAGAGAGGAAGGTGAATCTGGATCTTTTGGACGAGGTTAGAGAGGAAGCGAGGATCAAGGCTGAGGCATTGAAGAGAAAAGTGGAACACCAGTACAGTTCCAAGATAAAGCCCCGGCAGTTCCAAGTTGTTGATCTGCTAATGCGGAAGGCTCATCCGTATGAGCTGGAGAACAAACTGTCTCCCAAGTGCACTGGTCCCTTTAAGGTAATCGAGGCCCTGAGAAACGGGACGTACAGGCTTGAGACCCTGGAGGGAGGCACCATCCCTCGCACTTGGAACGCAGCAAACCTCAAGTTTTATTTTACTTAAAAACTCTACATTGTATACAGTTTAAGAGGACACTATTTTTCCCTTTCGGGGGTTTTTTAATGAGGTCACCAAATAAAGTTTACATTTTGAGCAGATGAACTCTCAAGTTTTCTTTACAATGCAGGGAGGGGCACTCTTGCTTTGATGTTTAGACACCTCGGGCGGGAGCGGCAATCTTCTTTAAGATGCCTCCAAGCCTGGATAGCACGGTTCAGTAAGAAATGAACCCGTGGCTTTGGTGTTTAGACACCTCAGTAGGAGTGGCGGGCGGCGGGGGGCGTCTCCTTCGAGCGTGGGCATCAGGTATGAAAGTTAAGTTTAAAATCAGTGATAAACCGGACGCCTTGGTGTGTGTACACCCCAAGTGGGAGCGGTGATATCCTTCAGGACACCCCCTCTTAGGGCGTGAGCATCAAGCGCCCCGATCGTCTTGGTGTTTAGACACCTCGAGAGAGAGAGGCAGGGAGCACCAAGTGCGCTGATCGCCTTGATGTTTAGACATATTGAGGACGAGCGTCGCTGCTTTTGGAACACCTCTCCTCGGGCGTGGGCATCAAGCGCACATAGTAAGGTCTGATCGGTGGTTGAACTGGTTACTCTGGTGTTTAGACACCCCGAGGGAAGGTAGGGGCGCCCTTTGGGCCGCCCCCTCCCCAGGCGGGGCACCAAGTATACCAGTTGACTTGGTGTTTAGACACCTCGAGGAGGGTGGGAGCTCCCTAGGGGACGCCTCCTCCCCAGGCGTGGGCACCAAGCCTACCGATTGACCTGGTGTTTAGACACCTCGAGAGGGAGCGGCGAGGGGTGCCTCCTCGAGTGTGGGCATCCAGCACAAACAGTAGGCTTCGGCCAAGATAAGTCCTCCTTCGCCTTTGAGCGATGATGAGGCCAGTAACGCTCTTAAGGCTGAACGCCTCGAGACCACAAAGTACGAGTAAGTTCCAAGTGAAGGAGCTCCCATGCTCAAGAAAGAGAGATAGATAAGGACAATTGAAGGTCCGCGCACACTTGTCTCATTGCAGATTGTTGTGACAAGCAAAGTTAAAAGACGACAAGGCGTGCTACCTATAGTTCGAGAAGGCGAGTTACCCAGAATAACGAATGGGGTTAGTATCAGAAGTCTTGTTAGAGGAGGCAAGCCAAAAACGCAAGCAGAGATAAGCAAAGCATATAAATTAATGTGCAAGTTACATTGGAAAGTTTCCACAAGAAAACAGTTATAAGACTTAAAGGGCTAAGCAATGTCCTTTCGAGATTGCCTTGGCACGATCTGCCCATCAATGACGCAGTTCGCTGTCAGGAAGAGTGAAGCATCCATCTCAGGATGTTTGCAAACAACCTGAGCAAGGGCCTCCTCAAATCCAACGACAAAGGCGTCAGCGGCATCGTCAAGAAGTTCAGCCTTGGCCTTCTCAAAGTCTTCAGCCTGGATGGTGAGCTCAGCCTTAGCCTTCTCGAAGGCTTCAGTTTTCTCGGTGAGCTCAGCCTCCACTTTACCCAGGAGCACCTCCGGGTCGACAGAGCGTTCTTCCAATGTGGTCATTTTCTCTTTGTTAACTGCATTCTCCGCTTTGAGCTCCTCCAATTCAACACGCAGTGGCACCACTTTGCTAAGCAAGGTGGTGTATTTCTGGCCTTCATCATGCAATCTTTTGTTGGTCGTCAGCTCAGCTTCCCGAAGAACGTCCAACTCTTGGTTCAGAGCTGTCTCACGGATAAAGAAGCTTTTGGCCTGTTTCGCCATTTGCTCTTTCACCAGTGCTAGCTCTTCCGCAAGGGCCTGATGCTCTTGGGATTTCTTTTCAGCTTCACGAGATGAGGAGTTGGCACGAGCAAGGAACTCCCCAAGGTAGAGAGCCCATTTTTCTTGCACTGCCTCATCAGATAAGCTCCCAGTGGGCCCTCGCTGGTAGCCTTGCAAGATTTGCCGAAGGACCAAGGGAAGCTCAGGGGCAGGGGCCAGAGCTAGTTCAGGTACGCTCTCGGCCCCACCCTCAAGTGCATGAAAGCCTTGGGGAGAGGAGGCATTGGGAGGGTTGTCTTTAAGTGAGCCTATGCGTCCAGAAGAGGAAGAGTGAGAGGTGGCCACCGTGTTGACCTTGCATCTTTGAAAACAGGGCCATCAGCGATGTCCTCCTCATCATCTGAGGCAACGACCACCACTCCGTCGTTTCCCTCTAAGGGGGTTGGAGGTGGGGAAGCCCTAATTGCCGCCAGAGGAACAACAACAATGGGGGCGAAAGTAGCTTGTGGAGAATTGGGAGGAGGTGTAGGTAAGGCTTGTGGAGAAGGAGGGGGAGGGGGTGCTGAGGTGCCCGCACCGGTAGTGGCGCCCTGACGCGCGGCTAGCACCGCAACTAACCTGTCCATTTTCTCCTCGTTCAGCACCATGCCTGTACTAAAGAGAGAAGATATAAGAGTTAAGCAAACAAGGAAGAGACAGAAAGTTAGCACAAGTGTAAGCAAGTAAAAACAGAGGCAATGGGAATCAGAAATAAGTCTATGTACCAATGTAGTGGGCAAGATTGGCGGGGATGTACTCGTATTTGATGAGTTCGGCGGTGTTAAAACCACCCCGAGACTTGCCCATACTTGGCACACCTCACGATCGGCCGAAGGGAGCTCGTCCAAGGTCTTGGCCTTCTTAAGATTAAGTTTCCCCACCCAATACAAGGGGAACCCATCCAGAGTAGTTTTATCCTGCTCAGAGCAGTAAACTCTGAAGAATTTCCTCTTGAATCCTTTATACGACGACTGGAATAGGGTAAGTATGACCCTTCCCGTCACGCCGCTGAAGCTTACCCAAAGGCTTTTTCCAGGGCTTTTGGCTTCAAAGAAGTGGAGGAAAACGTCTACAGAAGGGGGATGGCTGAAAAAATTGCAAAGAATTGAGAAAGCCTTGATGAAGGCCCAGCTGTTGGGGTGCAACTGAGCTGGAGCCACGTTTATTTCGGTCAAAAGCTCCCTTTCGAAGTTGGTGAATGGGAGGCGTCGCCTAAGGCGTTTAAAAACGGTCTGGTAGAAAAAGAAGAATGGCTCCCCGTCGTTGGAGCGGTTATCAACACATACCAGTTCGCCAGCTATACAAGGGCGAACGGAGATATAGACATCGTGTACCCTCTCGAACGCTCTGCCTTTAAAGTCAGGTTCACTATCTAAGTGAGTCCTCTAGTCAGCAAGGGAGGTCAAGGAAGAAGTCTCAGCGAGAAGTTCATCAGAAGCCCAAGGGTATAATGGTTTATAGTTGATGCTAGGAGAAGGAGGGTTGGTAGTGACTTTCGTTCGCGCCATGATGAAAGGGAGCTAGGAAAAACAAAGAAAGGAAGAAACAAAGGTTCAACAACGGGAAAACTACGGTGTGGAGCGAGAAAGCTCAGAAAAACTCTACCCACTCGAAGAAACCCAGAAACAGAGGAATAGAAAAAAAAACCAGAGGAAACCTAAAATGCAGAAATTTAAACAGTCCCAGGCAGTTTATATGTACATAAGAGCAAGAGTAAAGATCAATCAGTGCATAAAAACCATACCTTTTATGGATGAACGGCGAAAGTTTTGATTTTTGCAAGAAGGAACCAGAGAGAACTCGAGGAAGAAGATGAAGAGTGCAAGAACTAGCGCAAATGATGGAACAGTGCCTGAAACGTGCGATTTCAAAGGACTTAACGTAAACTTGAGAAGCGCAAGAGACGTTAAGTCCCAGCCGCGCGATTGGGCCACGTGTTTATGGATTACAGTATGAACAAGAAGGCGTCACTTCAGCGCACTGTGCCTGTCCTGTCACAGAAAGCCACGTAAAACGGTAGGGCGAAGTCATATTCTTTTCGCTGAACAAGTCGTTAGCTCAAGACTGGGGGGCTTGTGTACCGTACGGTCCTCGGGCGTTGACCAAAGTCAACATGGTGGGATCCCGAGAGAGGAATCCTTTAGAAAGTACTACAGGACAGGAAGGACTTTTCTTTAAGGTCCACAACCTCGGACGTTGACCGACCTCAGGCGTTGACCGGCCTCAACATGATAAAGGCGTTTGGGATGTTTTGGCAGGCTAGGGAAGTGTCCCCTCCTGATACCCACAGGTAAGGATAACCGTGGAGGAGGCGGCACAGTATGAGGGGTCACGGTAGGGGCGTGGAGGCCTCGGGCCTCGGCATCCCAGACAGTAGTAAAAGATAAAGAAAGGTGGTTCTCAAACCACACCCCCAGTACCAGAAGGGAGAGACCCGACTCACGAAGGATCTGTGCATGAGGTGTAGGGATGCGGTAGTACGCACTACCGCTGGAAAGCCACTGGGACAGAAACGACACATGAGGAGGTCACGTCCTAGAAGGTGATCTGCATGCATGGCACGTGAGGAAGACAGGGTACTCCTAGGGCGAGTACTCAGAGAATGGGCGCATGAGTTGGCACCCATGCAGTCACCCCCGCGCAAGTTGCACTTCGATAGGGCAATCTTACACACTGAGAAGGCCCTAAGACTAGGAACGATGTTGCTAAGGAGCGCCTACAGAATACGCAAGTCTCAGGCTGACACGTGGACAGTAATATCAGGAAGGTATATAAGGTTTTATGATAAACAGAATAAGGTACGTTTTCACACATTCACGTACAAGTTAACTCATTTGAGACGATTCAGTTACACATTTCTCTGGACATTGATCTTTCGGTGTTCTGCGACGAGAAGTGTTTGGTGTTTCCTGCCCAATAGCTGACTTGATCGTCGGAGTGCAAACAGCTACGAGGGCGCCATTTGTCTCTCTGTTTTAGGTGTTCACGGCGGAGGAAGGAGAACGTTGGAACAGAAGCGAAGGGGCTCTTGAAGCACAGTTCGTAGATACGCGCGAAAGTGATCCAAGTCAACCGGCCGGAACAGAAACTTTTAGAGAGATGGTGGTTCTTTTAAAATGAAACCTGAATAACTAAATTTTCTATTTATATATCATTTTTATTTTAATAATAAAATATTCAGGTATCATTTAAAATATACCACTCGTATCTAAGGTTATTTTCTAGATCTTATATATAAGGAGGTAAAAAAAATTATGATTCCTCTTTGTTAGGTTATGTTCCCACAAGAAACCATATGGTTTTTATTTATAAAGAAAAAAATAGAAAGAAAAAGGAATTGGCTTTTCAATAAACTAAAATAAGCTTATTTACAAGTTTAAAATTATAAATATTTAGGTAAACTATATAAAAATTTATGAATAAGTTCATTTTAGTTTATGAAAAAAATTAATTTTATTTTTTTTTGTTATTTTTTCCTTCAAACTTACAGAAAAACTCGTCTAACCGTAATTAATTTGATAAGCGCAAACATAACTTTTTTGGAGGACTAATTTGTACTAATTTTTTATAAGATTAAAAAAACTAATTATCTGAAGTTAAGGATTAAAAAATCATGATTAAGCCTTTAACTCTTGTTAATAAAAGAATACAAAAATTCATCAAATTTTGAGAAACAAAAACATAATTAAACCATAGTTGTAGAAGTCCATAATAAGGTGTTATCTGAGAAGAAACGTGAATGAATGTGATGTTTTGATTAAACTGATGGCAATAGACACGGTTGCAGGGAGCAATGGTCGTGGAGGGGTAGTGTTACTGTCAGAGCTACCAACTGCTCTGCTCCTTACGTTATCCAATGACGGCTGTCTTTTTCCTTCCCACCCACTTGCAAATGGTGAGATTTTCAAAACACTATAATATCTACTAATTCCAATTCATCAATAAAACATTGTTTTTCTTTATTAATTTCGTCATAAACAAATTGAGTAATTGATTTCTATTGGATCACAGAATCTACAAGTAGAAATGTGTCTTCACATCCACAAATATATGTTACTTTAATTTAACCATAGCCGCCCATTGTTCTTTTTTATTTTTTTTGTAACATAAATGAATCATTCATTGTCTTATCCATTTTTTTACCCGTAAACTGTTTGCTAAATTGCCCCATAGACAAACAAGTACGAGGCTGGGATCCCTTGAATATAGAGCATAATTGGTATGTGGTGAGGTGAGGTGAAGAAGAATTTGTTGGGGCAAGGAGGTGGAGGAGAGGACCTACCCACCTACCCACCGCACAACACTACCCTTCCCTTCTTCAATATTCATCTCCACCATCAGTACCTTTTAATCAATCCTCTTCTGTTCATGTGCACACCACCCCGAGAATTGTTGTCCTGTGGCCTTGTTTCGTTTCCATTTTCTTGGGGTGTGTGTGGACCAATTACTGCGTCAATTGCAACTACCACGGATCTGTTCTAGGAACAAAATATTCCCATAACAGGATTGATTATTCAATTGCCCTAGAGATTCTTTAGATATGGGTCTTTGCATCTAGACTTATCTTCATCTTTGTTCCTTTTTTTTTCCTTTCATTCTTGTCTTGCCAATCCCATTTTCCAGGTGTCAAAAGCCTTGATACAGATCTTGGTGCCCCCACCTTATTTAGCTTCCTGGCTTCAACTCCTTCATAGGACCCATTACAATAGATTCAATCTTTCATTGAATGACAGCTGTTAACTTTGTATGTACGCCTGTGCTTCTTTTTGCCGTTAGAAGCCAATAAGAGGGAGAAAACTGTTTCATAGGCTTGTTTAATTTTTTCTTTCTTTCTTTGCTCTACATAGTATAACAGTGCTTCAAGCTTTCAAGTCAAGCCAATTTCCACCAAGGTTCGTCGGTGTGCGTGGTTGTGAATCTTGTTGAAACTTTGGGTTAGAAGGCCCACCATTGGGGTTTTGGTGGGGTTCTTTGAACCAAAATAAAACCCATCTTTAAAAGGTTTCTGAAGATTACCAACTTCAGTTTTGGTTAACTAGTGAGGTTTCTTCTTATAAGCTATTGCCTTTCCGCAATTGGCTTCTCCACTGACTCTATCTACAGTCTAGCCTCTCTCTCTCTCATCACATATGCCAAATTCAATTTTGACCCGTAAAAGACTTTCGATATTCTAATGCTACTTTACTTCATCACTTGCATCTCCTTCTTCTTGTTTTTAAAGTCCCTCCTTCTCAAACCTCTCCCATCATGGGCAACTGAGATGAGGTTGCTTCCCCTTTTGTTTTCTCAAGAGTTGTCTGTGAGAACAATCTCCAAGCTGTTCAGAAACCGCTTTTGGCTTGGATTTGTTTGTCAAATACCTGCAGGAATGTCTCTGGTGAGGAAGAGCCTGACTTCAAGAGTAGAGAATGTTGAGGAAAGCCATGACATGTCAGTGTTGGACTTGCCTGAGTTGGCCTTGGATTGCATTCTTGAGGGGCTACCTCCCTCTGCACTGTGCCAAATGATTGCCGTTTGCCGCTCCTTGAGGGAGAGGTGTGTGAGCGATCACCTTTGGGAGAGGCACATGAAGCAGAAGTGGGGTAGGGTTATTGGTCCTGCTGCTTACAGGGAGTGGAAGTGGCATGTTGCTTCCAAAAGGAGTGTTGGGGGTCCTAAACATGGAAGGCAGAGGGGCTTGATGAGATTTTTGTCTATTCGTTGGCCTTTGCAATGGACGAGACCAAAGGTTGATGCAAATAATAGCCCCAAGAAGAGGAGCTCTTTGCCTGTTGACTCAATTATGAACTGGTATCTTGCTATTGATTCTGGCAACTTTTGTTTCCCTGCTCAGGTCTATAACCGTGAGGTATGTAATATGTGAAAACCCTTTTGTTGTAATTTTCTATTGAAAACTTATACCTATCTTGCTAGCTACAAATAAAACCAGTTGCTTGAATTTCAATTATACACAGTGGGTTGTGTTTTATCTTAAGTTACATTTTTTCTGTTGGTGTAGAATGGTCATGTTGGATTCATGTTGTCTTGCTATGACGCTGAAATTAGCTATGATCCACGAACTGATACCTTCCAAGCCAGGTAATTGGCATGATTATAGGTGCTCGTGTAGTCTATGTATACATATGTTCACATTAGCTCCATTATCTTAGAGATTTGATTAGCAAGTTTGAAGATATTTTTAAGGAAGCATAAGAGGAAAATAAAATGAAATTTAGATCAGATAACGTAATTTTATTAATTTGTTGCTCACTACAGGTATCCTCCACATGGAAGAAGAGCAGATGCTAGAGAGTGTGGCATCCCATGGGAAAGGCTAAGAGCCCCTCCTATTGATGCTTCGCCACATGATCTTCATATCTCCGAATGTTTAAATGATTTGTATCCGGGTGATCATATAGAGATTCAGTGGAGGAGAAACAAAGAATTTCCCTATGGTTTGTTGCTTTCTTCAATATCTTGTGTTATTTATTTCTTTGTCTGGTAAAAGGTCTACCCTAAGAACCATTTAAGTTTTACTAAACATTGAAGAGAATAACTACATAGTGCAGGACCATGTCTATATTAACAGAGTCAACAAAAAGGGCAGTTGTGTCTACTGTCTTTTATATAAAAATGATCTCCAATTTTCTTAATTATTCATTTTCTTTATACCCTTATGATGGGATGTTGATAATTGAAAACTCATTTTCGAGTAATATTGACATATTCTAAGCTGTACCCTTAATCTTGTATACCTTGATTGACATCAGAGCTTTTGTATACTTCATATTAGAATTTAGAAGTATATACTGGATTTATAATAAGCTAAAACGAATTGCCGCATGACGAGATCCACCTTCATGGCAGGTTGGTGGTATGGTGTTGTAGGCCACTTGGAGTCATGCAATGGGAGTGAAAATTATTGCCGATGTCACAATAGTGGTGAGTTAATTTGAATTTCCTCTAGGATGATTGCTATTATCAATCATTGCTTTTTCTTGGTTATAATTTGTATCATCAATTTAGTCCATCATCTTTTCTTCCCTTTTAGCAAAATAGGATTATATTCTGGCTCCGAGTATGATTGATAATCTTGTCGATCAGTTGGGGAAAAAATGGTTGTAGGATATAGAAGGATGATGCTTAGGAATTTTGAAGACAGAAATTAAGTAATACATAAAGTTTGCTGGTTTATTGATTTTTAATATGTTTAGATTTTTACAATCTGCAATAATTATAATTATTATAATTGTGGATCTACATTGAAAAAAATTGACATTCATTTGTAGTTAGCGTAATTTGGCAGCCAGACCAGAGGTTTGGCTAGGTCTTTCTGGATTCTAATATATCTAAATATGGACCACCTGCTATGCTATTTGGTTGGTCCCCAAGACATTCCTGGTCAGTATGTCATCATTTCCACCAACACATTGATAATTTGTGTCTCAGTGGGTACATTTATGGCTAACTATGCTAAAGAACTAGATTCCTTTTGTAGGCTGTTTCATCTCTGTTAGGAAACTTTTTGCTTTGTGGGACTAACATGATTATTATAAACCAAACACTACTCCCTCTATCCCTATTTATAAGACCCTTTTAGAAAAAAAATTGTCCCATTTTATAAGACCCATATGTAGGGATTATTTTGAAACAAAAATACATGAGTTATAAAATTATCGTTTTTAACTAATTTTCTTGTAGAGTGTGAATTAGTTAAAAGGGTCTTATTGGGACGGAGAGAGTATTTTTTTTTCTGATCATGTTAAATATATAGATAGAATATACCATGACATCCTTATAAGGTATCGTTTGCGACATTTTATTTCACATTCCCTTCATAAACAATAGCACGCATTTTATGCTTATGTAAGAAAGTCAAGTAATACGGGGTTAGTTGCTTTGTGTTGATAAGGCCTATTTTGCTTGCCTTGAACTCTGAAGAATGAAATCCAACAAACTTATGCTTCGTTAAAATTTACCATTTGCCAAGAAAATCAAGTAATACCGGGTTAGTCTTTCACCTTTCAATTAATCATAATAATTGGATGAAAATTTTAAATTTGTAAAGGTTACAAACATTGAAAGTGCTAAAATGATGTTGAAGGGGTGGTCAATTTCCACTACTACAAGAGTCTAGGAATTGACATTTTATAATGTATCCTATCCGTGAGAGGGGTTTCTTGAGATTCAAACATTGCTTACTCAATGCTAACTGTGTTGGTTGGTTGCAGACACTGTGGTGCTAGAGTTCAATCATTACACTCCTGGCTCACGATGGAGGCAGACCACTGTCAGTAGGAAAGACCATAGGGAGGAGGGAAATGAGGCTGATGGATTTTATGGTGGAATAAGAAAGATTAAGTGTGAGGCTGAGATTGCCATTTGGAAACGCCTTTGGCCATCTGAAGTATTGGATTAGTAGGCACCGGATCTGATCAATTTCTCTTCAACTTAGCAAGATTTTATAGAAGCTTTGTCTCAGAAACTGAAGCATTGACTGGTTCTACTTTATACATGGCAATATACAACATGAAGTGGACTTTCAGATATTTATTTAGGCCAACCCGATTTCTTCTTCTGTCCTTTGTCTCATTTTTTAATCAGAAAATTTATGCATATTGATGTGGTTTCCCTCATTGTAAATTGCTCATTTACGCACAAATGTAGAATATTCATTCCACTATATATAGAATCTAGCTGATAATCTCAAATTAGTAACCTTTGAACTGATACTAATACAGCTTCCATCGCAATGAATGAAGTTAAGGCATTATTTATTTATATGCAGACAGTTCATTTACTATATTCATAAACAATGCTTTCTCCCTTTTGCCAATGAATTTTCTTATGATTTTTTATCCGTGTATACTTCCTCAGTGCCATTTTATATTAGCCATTTTCTGCCTAAGGTTAGCCGTATTTCCTATGTTGGGGCAATTATTTGTTGTCCTAAAACTGCTTTAAGAGACAATAATGGCATATAAAGTTGATTTGGCTAGCATGAAATGGAAGCTATGTTTTAGAAAGTTGATGTGGCTAGCATGAAATGGAAGCTATGTTTTATAAAAGTTGATGCGGCTAGACACATGAGAGCTGTATGTTACTGAGTCTGAGAGTACCTAAGTCTCTAATCTGAGCGCAGCCATATATATCTAAGAAATCTCCTTTGGTCCAACAGAAAATTTGATTTTGCTAAGCACATTCAAAAGGTTCATACAGGAGAAAACCAATCTCTAAATTCATTGGTATAATGAGCTTGCAATCAGAAAAGGCCATTCTTTCAATCCAATAGAAAGAATAGAGACAAGAATGAATCTAACTATAATATGCACCACTTAGTTAACTTATCCTATCATGACGTGGTTGAAGCAGAGGAAGAGCCTAGGCTTGTAGCATTTCAAAGTCCTTTTGATTATATTATATCAAGAGTGTATGGGTTTCAGGACATGTTTCCTTCAGAATGTTTCCTTCCTCTATTGCTACTAACTAGTATGCTTAGCATTTGATTTTCCCATGTGTGCATTCATTATCTTGATCCAAATTCCTGCACCTTAAAAAAAAATTCTAAATATACCCCTTTTCACTCTAGAATTGATATTTCGGGATGTAAAAAATATATTTCCAAATATCTATTTTGATATGAAAGGTGACCCTAGATATTTATGGGGTAGAAATAAATATTTCATTGCCTATTCACTTTAGCAAAACAAAACCTCTCTCATGTCCATCTTTCTTCGTGATCATAGCAAGTTGGGAAGATGAGCTCATAGGGCTCTTCGTGCAAAGTGTCAAAATGGACTTAAATATTGAGAAATGGACATTAAGCCTAATCAACTTTATAAAACTGACTTATAATGTGAGGTTTGCACTCATTTGTAAAGTATAAAATGTTCTAATCTCTAGTCGATGTGGGATCTACAACATCAAACCTCTGAGAGAACTTGACTAACCACATGTTCGAGACGAGTTGGATTAAAAAAATATAGTTTTATAAAGTGTGGGTTAAATTGAATCTAACTCACTTAATTTGCAAGTTAAACGGATTTGAGTCGAGTTGAGGTAAATTGATCTATATTATACCAATAACAAATCCTTATAATTTTTTTCTTCAATTTTTCATTATGATTATTGACTACTTTTAATTATGTAGGTTGACACTTTGGTTTTTTTAAGACTTGAATGATAGTTTAATAGTTTTTGAATGATTTAGATTTTTAATTATTTCTTTGTCCAATTATATAAGTTAACATTTTGATTTTTAGTTACTATCTTCATAATATATCACTTCATATGTGATTAATCTTTAGTAAAATAAATGAAAACCTTGATTATACTACTATAAAGATCTGGGTGGGTCGAGTCAATCTAATTTGATTGTGCATTAATAAATATATAAAATAAACTAGTTTAACTAAATCAACTTAAATGAGTCAATCTGCTTAACCTACAAACTTGTGATGAGTCGAGTCAGGATACCAAATTTCTAATTCACTAAGTGAGTCCAATTTAGGGGTGACACAACGGGTTAGTTCTACTCGTTTTGGCTTGACTTGCCATTGGTTCGCCAAAAGCAGGGTGGGGTGGGTTGACCCGCCAAGGTTATATGAGCTGAAATTGGAAACCGCCCCGCCATAGGGTGGATTGGCAGGCTGATAGGCTAGCCCGTCACTTTTAAAAAAAATCATTTTTTTTCCTTTTTGTAATTTTTTGTTTTGAATTTATTTATTTGATTATGGTAATTGATATCACTTTTTGGACAATAAAAATGCAAGAAAGAGCAATTAAATTGAATCAAGCTTTAATATTTTAATCAAAGAAGGTTTAATGCCTAACACAATAAAGTAAATATCAACAATACTTCAATGATTCAAATGAAGTATAAAAAATTAATGTAAATAAAGTTCTATATAAAACATTGACCACCACAAATTTTAATTCCAAAAGCATAAGATTCCTTTCTAAAACTGTCAAAACTAAAGAAGGGTGAGTTGGCCGGCAAGCTCGCCCCGCCCCGCCTGTGGTCTACCGGATCTGGTCCACTTCATCATCCCTAGTCAGTCAGATTGAGTCGACTAGTGTTTAATTCAATCCATGGTAAATCAACTTGTGTAAGTTGGATTGACTCACTTTGATACTTGTATCTTTGTTTATCACTGTCTGATTGTGTGGCTTCATCTAGCTTCGATCATTTTGTTTAGCCTTTTAATGATCATCTTTCATTAGTGGTTTCTTTATCCCAAATTATTAAGATCGAAGCATATATTTTTTTATTTACTTGAGTAACCCAACATCCAAGGAAGATGAGGACTACGTGTCTTGGAGAAAACAATGATCAGATTTGGTCTAGCAATCCCTTAATGGGGAACTTTTGCCTGCACCCCATAATTTCTTTTTGCACCCTCATGATTATGTAAATCCTAAAAGTACCCTTTTGAATACATGCTCTTTGGACTATGTAATCTAAACTATAATAATTGAATTTTATGCATTTTGGATTATACAATCTAGAATGTAAAATTATATTCTATAATACAAAATTATATTATGGAATATAATTTTGCATTCTAGATTGTACAATCCAAAATGTTTTCTAAATTTATGAATATGTTCTAGATTGTACAATCCGAAATACATTTAAAAAAAACACATATTGCATTCTACAATCCAAAAACTAATTATGGATTTAAAAATTCTTCTAGATTGTATTGTATAACATGATACATTTCAGATTGTACAATCTGGAAGGTACAATCTAGAAAGTACAATTTGAGTACAAAAATATTGTTTCTCCATTTATTGTGCTTGTGTGTGAGATTTCTTGTCAGATCAACATTGTCCTCCTAAGAACTATTGAATGTTCAATTGGTTCCAAAAGGGGGGAGAGGTTGAATGGAGTCCACACTCAATTCTTGAAATACTAACCAACAAAAACCAGTAAACAAACAAGAAGTACAAAGAGAGATACACAAAGATTTATACTGATTCACCCACCAACATGGGCTACGTCCAGTCCCCTTAAGAAACTCACTTAAGAGCCTTTCATTATCAAGTATTCTACAACTCTTCAAGTCAGCATTATTCTACACCTCTGCAGCTTACTGATGACTCTTTATCGCAAGTGCACCGCGGTGTCAGAAGTAATAATTGTCCCTAAGGAAGGATATCGATCCCACAAGGAATGGTGAATTATCAAATACAATAATCGCTAAATATAAAATAGAACAATTAAAAAGAGTGTTGAAGGGATTGTGTTGGTAATGATTAATCAGAAAACAGACAAAAAATTAGTTACTTCAACTTGGAAAATAGGGATTAAGTTTCATCTCTCTCACTCTCATGTATTTTGATTAACATGTTAATATTAAGTTCTTTGATTAAAATTGATGTCCATATAAAAGTCATTTATATCGATTCCTCGCATATAAAATCCCTAAGAATGTTCCCTAACTATCGATCTCTAACATAATTATAAGAGCAACTTAGAATAAAGCTTAGAAGTTAATAGCAATTAACATTTAAAGTCTATTCCTAGCACTCAAATATGTTAAGTATTGTTGTTTAGGTAAGAACCCTAAAAATACTTTCTAATTTAAGATTCTTAATTTATCGCGGAAATTTAGAAGTAAAACAACAATACCAATAATCAATCAAGAACTGAATATTAATATATAAGATATCACCTCAATACATAATAGTTCGAGCAAATTACTCCCAATCCCAAAGGGTAGAGTTAGTCACCCATACTTCTAGCACCTTTCATTCTCCCAATTGGGTTACAATTCACTAAATGGTGTTTTCCTCTCAATCTCGCACACTAAGGTTGAACCTCTAGCCCCTATTTAAACTAATTTTCTAGGGTTAGGTCGCTTCCTATGTCGCGCTAATGGGCTAAGTGATAAAACATAAAATAACCCAATATGTCTGACGCATTCTCGCTCAAGCGAGGAATTCTTGCTTGAGCAAGAAAGGCGTCGATTTTCGAAAACTATCCTGCAGGATTCTCACTCAAGCGAGAATATCTCGCTCAAGCGAGATACTCTTGTTGCAACATTAGCTTTTTCGACATTTTTCTCCATTCTGAGACCTTCCATCTTTATCTTTTTAGCTCAAATCATTACTCTTTAATCCAAATTTCCAATCTTCCCTAAAAACCTGCAATTAACACCAAATTTGGGAATAAAATGTTCTTATTCAAATAAAGATCATAAAAATGTAAAAAGGTATAAATTCATAAATTATGGATTATTTTATATGTAAATTAGCAATAAATTCTCATAAATGCCTATATTTTAATATGAAATATTACTGAAATTAGACACTTATCAGTTACAAGTATTCTCAACCACTTAAGGTTGACATAGTATTCTCAACCTCTATAGGTTCATCAAGTATTCTAACATTTCCAAGTACACCAAGTATTCTAACCTCTCAAAGTACATCATGTATTCTAACCTCTCTAAGCACACAAATATTCTAACCTCTTCAGGTACATTCTCAATCAACCCCTAAGATTAAGGACCTGTCAATACATTGAGAATAATGAAAGCTCACAAGGTATGCTTCACGATGTGAAGGATTTATAGTGATTTACCGCACTACCCAATTCTCATAGGTTGCTCTCTACTAGCGGATATGAAATTCTATGCACAATTTTTAAACACAATTGTTCACAAGTATTCGTGAACAATATAATTTTTAATTTAGATCATAAGTATCACCGAAACATTATCTTTAAATATTTGTGAATTATTTAAAAATTTTGTTCTCAGATATTTCATCGTTAATTCTTTGTTCATAAAAATTCCAATGTTTATATTAATTCAAAACTCTAAAGCATAAATAATTTTAACTTGGATATTATATCAATAATCATATTTAAAAAACATTGATATAGAAACAATTTAACCTTTTTTTTTAAAAAAACCTTGAAAAATGTTATACTGTTCATTCAAATATTTTCTAAAGCATTTAATCAGTTAATCTTATTTGAGAAATAATGTTCTCAATAATAAGATTTAAAAAACATGAGTAATGTCATAAAAATGTAGAGATTAAGTATGGATACTTCCATCTTATCGTGTTCCGTTTGATGCACTGGTCCTATTTATTTATTTTATTTATCTCTAGTTACGCAATGATACTATTTATTTATTTAATTTATCTTACGCATTGGTTTTATTTTATTTATCTTCAGTCATGCATTAGTCCTATTTATTTATTTTATTTATCTCCAATTCTGCCCTAGTTCTATTTATTTATCTCTAATTACACACTCATCCTATTTATTTATTTAATTTATCTCTAGTTACGCAATAGTCTTATTTATTTTCCTTTCATTATGCACTGGTCCTATTTATTTATCTTCATTTACGCATGGATCCTATTTATTTATTTATTTTATTTATCCTCTAGTTACTCACTGATCTTATTTATTTATTTATTTATTTTATCTTTAGTTACACACTAGTCTTATTTATTTATTTAGTTTGACTCCAATTACGCATTGGACATATTTATTTATTTAATTTATCTTCAATTACACATTGGTCCTATTTATTTATTTTATTTATCCCTAGTTATGCATTTTTTTTATTTATTTATTTTATTTATCTCCACTTACACTAGTGCTATTTATTTATTTATTTTATTTATCTCTAATTAATCAATGGTCCTACTTATTTAATTTATTTCTCTCGAGTTATTGGTCCTTTTTATTTACTTTATTTATATCTAGTTACGCACTACTTCTATTTATTTTATTTATCCCTAATTGCACACTAATCTTATTTATTTATTTTATTTATCTCCAGTTATGCACTGATCCTATTTATTAGATTATATTTTTGTTATTTTATTATAATATGTTGGTTCATATCTAAATTGTACCGATCAGTACCGGACGAGTCGTGTCACTTAGCCTCATGATCGACTGACCGGTTGAAGACATATTTAAAGTACTTACAATAAATAACAAATAAGGCAGTTGCAAGAACTCTCTGAAAATATGGGACACATCCCACCAAATTCGGGTAACGTCCCGAGAAATCAGGGAACCTTCCTAAAAATAAGCTAACACTGATATATGATAGATTTGATCCATTACAACAGATGGTTCATGATTAAACACTATAAATAAACCTTCTACAGAGGTGTAAGGTACACTTTTAGTCAATTCTTAATATACACTCTATACACTGAGTACTTACTTGATCATCGAAATACCTTTTGCAGGTCAACCTGATCGAGCACCAACAATTAAGGAAGGAGATCTAAGAGTAAAGAGAAATAGAGCAATCAAACGACCGACACGTCAGCAATTGTAGAATCAAATTCTAGTATTCTTTTTACCCACTTTGTCTATACAAGTACATAAATATTTAAGATTCTTTATTTATGTATTTTTATATTATTTGAAATATAACCTTTTTATAATTAAAAGAGTTGTTCAGGAAGATTTCAAGAGATCTCTTACCGAAGGTTGACTCATGAAGAATGTATAAAATATATGGATAATTCTATTGTACATAGTGAATGATTATAAAAAAATTGTAAAATGTTGACATATATCGATGATGTTATGTTATGATTAATCTTCTCTCTATGAAAATCTTATTAAAAAAAATTAACTCCCAAGTAAAATTTAATTTCCTATCCACAATCCCCTTGAATCACCACACATGCACAATATACTTAGAAGTCTTGGAATAAGGGAACCACCATTGACAATTAAATTAATCAGATCCTTTTTCAGACAACTAGAAGTCATTTTCATTGCATATTTTCCACCCACAACCCCCTTGAATCACCACATTTGCATAACAGACTTGTAGAACTGATGACACAAGGGAGCAACTCTAATTAAGCGATTGTTTAATGATTTCATGAAAAATACCATTTTACCAATTACTAGACTTAGTTAACTGCATTTCACAACTATATTAACCTCATTCTCTTATTACATGTGTAGCTGCCAATTTTCACTCACATTTGTCGCCTACAATCCCCTTAAACCACCATAAATAAACAAATGGCTTGTAAATGTTTTATAAATGTTTATAACACTTTAGGAAAATGAAAAAGTAGTATAATTGTTACAAAACTTAGATTTTAGAACACTTTTAATTTCTCTTTATCCTTATAATTGTGGTTTTGGTAATTTATATACTCATTTATGATGGTTTTGAAATTTAATTATGCAAGTACATAAATTATATATTGATTTAAAATTGTTAGACTATTTCTTTATAAATTGTGTTTGTGATGTGATATGAAGTTGGATAAATTATAATTAATCGTGTCTATATTAAGAAGTGGACTTTAAGTCTAACTCAACCCCATAAAACCGGATATGGATGAGGTTTGCACAATGTCCTAATTTCTAGTCGATGTGAAATCTCCAAGAATCTATGAATAGGTCTCTTTGATACTTGGTGGAATGCAAGTTAAATGTAGCCATAAATTTTCACAATAAAATACGTAATGCATAAATCAAAATAAATTCTCAAATAAATGCATATACTTACTCTAAAACAAAGCATAAGGTATACGCTGCTAAAAAGATTGGATATTCAAAAAGAAACTGCACATGCAATAACGGTTCTTTCGCTAACTGTAATCATATATGCATTTTAACGATGATTTTAACGGTTCTTTCGTTGAAAGTGGATCAAAATTTAAATAAATAAAATAATAAAGTAAATGATTATCATCGATTCTAGCATAAACAATCTTTTATTTGACTATAATTTCAAAATGAAAGTAGGAAGTTCTGTATGTAAACATGGAACCCATGCAAGGTTTGGAACTTTGATTACTCTTTTATGGTTTTAATAGCCACAAAAAGTAAAACTAATCTTAAAAAGATATTTTAAAACATAAATTGGTTATCAAATATTTGATAAACTAATAATTAAATGAAACTTGCAATGGTGTTTTTTAGTGATCAAAATAAAAAGTGAATTTTAACTCTAACTTAACATGTCTTCAAGTTAAGAATTGTATTTATTTATATTCAACTTGCGATTTTCAACACACTTCTATCGTTAAAGATGTCAAAGTTATCAACTCGTACATGAAATTAGACATTTATAGATTAGACATTTATAGGTGGTGTAATAGTTGGTGACACAGTAAACCCAATATACTTTTGTTAAGATAGACTTTCTAGATGATTGTGATTCTAATACTATCTTAATAAATAGACTTTAACCCAAATCAACTTTATAAAATCATATCTATGATGAAATTTATACTCATTTATATACCGCTATAAGGAGAAAAGGAAATATATATTACAATGATAGGAAAAACAGAATAGAACAGTGAATTCCCAGTATGACTTATCAATTCTGATCTGAGCAATGTAAGTCTACAATCCTGCATATCAATTCTACCTCTTATTAGCCTCCACTGATCGAAACTGCCACATCTTTTCCAATGTTATAGTTTATACATATTCTCAGTTGCTGCCATCTTCCACATGGGGTCGAACATAGAATTTGACATCTTTCTCCATGGACCCATAAATAACAATCTCACCCTCTTAACAACAACCATTGGAGCTCAGAGTTGCTACTGCGATTAGGAACACACTGTACTTATTATAAGAGAATCTTATAATATCTACACTGTTTCTTGACATGATCTTTGAGTGTTTGTCTTTGTCGTAACTGCCAAGAGGTCTTTTTCACACTTTGCTGATCGGGATAGAATGGCGTGTTACTTCCATGTTCAAATAAGTAAGATGCAGCAGCAGATGCAGAATAAATAAGTAATAGTGAACTGTGTCCACCTTATAAATATCAAATTATTTATAATCTTTTGATAGACTTGTACCTGGATGAACTATTATATGAAGTTCTTAGTACCTAAATGAACTTAATCTATAAACCTTAGTACGTGATTAGTATTTTGCAATCTTATTATGAGATTAGTCTACACAACCTCAAGCACACACCTTAAAAGAAGTTCATGTAATCATTCCAACACACTCCCTAAATCGTAGGCAGTTAGCTTAAACTGCTAATACTGTCTTTCTCTATGTGAAACTAATAATACCAACCATGGTGATTCTTACCATGAGGAGAAAGGCATATCCCAAAGGAAGGAAGAATACCCAGATAAAAAGAAAATATAAATACACTAGTCAATGTGGAACTTTTGGCTTCGGAATTTGACATTCTAAGTTTTAGATTAAGTTGCTGTAAAATAAATTTCCTTAACTTTTATTACTCATTAGTTCTTGAGACAGCAGGTGATCAAAATTAATTTTACATGAACTAAAGAATTTTGTTGTATGGGTAATTGAAGAGCTATTAAACAATTTAACTACACCGTGTAAAGTAAGGACCATGATGTATATAATTGAACTAATTTGGTTGGGACGCACCAGACCCTTGCAGAAGTGCAAAGCAAGAGTCTCAATAGCAAGCTACTGCATTGACCCTCCCTCAAAACATTAATTTAATATCATATGAACTATGTTCACATATCAGATATTAAACTGATAAGAACAAATACCACACTTGATGCTTTAGAAGGTATTAGTGTTCATCTTTTATGTTGTGAGCTTGCTTGTCTGAGTTCTGTCTAATGTGGGACTTTGTCACTTGAGTCAAATGCTCCCTAGAGAAAAATAACTATAGAATAAAATCAGCAATTGCATTTATATATTATTCTTCAAATCTGATACTGATAACATTATATCATTCTATAGTTTGCTTGAATGTATTTTCCATACAGTAAGTTTGGTTTTGAATGTTTCAAAATTGACAAGAGAGAGGGCCTTTGTAAACAAATCAGTAGCATCAGAAGCATAGCAGACTTAGGCTGCTGGTTTAGTATCTTAAAAAAAAAAGCAATTTGATAAGATTTGTTGATTTTTATGCTTTGAGATGTATATTGTCACTCATTTTGCTCTTGGATATGTCCCTTTATACAGTAAATTAAACTTTCAATATTCACCTGCTTGAATTCAAAGAGTGTAGATATGTACATGGAAAGTTTGAGTGAGTTTTGAGAGTGCAACCTCATCCTAACTGCAGAACATCTTATAGAATTGAGGCATCTCCTTGCTTTTCTCCTAAAACTATTAATTGCTTGAAGTAAGGCTTTTTTATGTGATTCCACTAACATGAAAGAGATATAATATGGACATGTTATGGATTCAACAAGAGTTGGAATATGATTAGGCACTTTTTAAGAATTAGATCAATGTTCTTAACATTCAAGAACTCACCAAAACACAAGTAACCAAGCCAAACTCTCATAGAAATCCATTTTGAACAACAAACCCATGGATAGAAACTCAAGAACACAACATATAACATTTATACCCATGGAGGACGTGACCAAAACAACAAGAACAACCAATTTGCACCGATTAAAATTGAATATAAGTGCAAAAAATGAAAGAGGACATCGTAAGGAAAAGATTGCACCGATTGAAAGTGAAAACAAACAAGTAGAACAAAAATGGGTAATTTGGAATGAAGGGGAAATGGACTTATGTGGATGAAGCTCTTGGAATGTGCACGCCACTTGAAGGATGGTTGGCTTCAAGATGAGTGTTGTTGCCGCCACTTGAGAGCCAAAGAATTCACTCAAGATAAGACTAGAAGAGAAGAAGACACGAGTCTCACTCACTCACCAAATTGGTAGAGGTTCTTTACTCCCAAAAATCAATTCTATTATTTCAAAGACCTAATCACCCCTTTTATAATAGAGAGGGCTGGTCACAAAGTACAAGAGAAGCTTTTGAAAGGTTACCTTCTAACTTCTTCTATTCTAGCACCTAAAGGAGTGTGAAGAGACAACTTTCTAGATTTTTCCTAAAACTAGCGCCTAAAGTGTTATACAATGGAGGTGTCTTTAAGGTTTCCCTTTTTAGCACATCCTTAAGCTATTCTATATTATTTACAAATTTATACAAAAGAAACTATAAAGAGAGATATTAATTGGAGCCCATTCTTGAATGCTTGTAGTCTTCTTGTTGGCTTTAGGCTTGGTCCTCTCTTTATTT
>Ga0123342_1003563_pt1 | contig 24852 bp, 14 predicted proteins | sample Turbeawhitnodule_FD_89960 | JGI IMG/M metagenome (GOLD analysis project Ga0123342, IMG submission 89960) | Root nodule microbial communities of legume samples collected from Mexico - Turtle bean Mexico white nodule | ecosystem: Host-associated > Plants > Roots > Nodule | place: Mexico: Nepantla... | reverse complement strand
TAGCAAAGCTGATTTTACCATCAAATTTCTCAATATCCAATTTCGACATTATTGAACAACAGATCCTGGTTGAATTATCGAAAAAGCTCTGATACCAATTTGTAGGGATATCGTGTGCGGAAGCGTGATAATTTCAACCAAAGATCATGAGAAATTAAAGTAACAAGTAAAGTGAGAATGCTACTAGAATTTTTTAGGTGGAAAACCCCTTTAAATAGAGGTAAAAAACCACCGACGAGATAGCCAAAACTTCCACTATAATGGTATTGAGAGTACAATGAATTCCTCTCAGGCTAATAAATAAATAGCCCCAAAACAAATTCTCTCTATATGGGTTAAACACTTACACCCAAGAGAAGAAATAGAGAGTATAAGTATAAGAAAAGAGAGAGGAAACAAGCGTGTGTTGCTGAATGTTGTATGTTATGTTACATTGCTAGAAGGAAGCCACTATATATAGTGGTTCTAGGAGACAACAATAATAAATACAATTAATGGTAATTAACCTCTCATTGATTGTTATTGATTGTGACAAATAACCTCCCATTGATTGCAATTTATTGCAATAATTAACCTCCCATTGATTACAATTGATTGTGGCAATTAACCTCCCTTTAATTAACCTCCATTTCCAAAACAAACAATAACTTTTTTTTTCTTCTCTTCCAATCCAAAAGTACAACGCGTGGCGGCTGCAGCAGGATGCATGAAGAGATGTATTTTAATTTTTCTCTTACAATGAGGTGCAGGTAGTAATTATAGGTGCAGGAAAAGTCTCAGAAAATGCAAAAGAAAATAATTAACTTTCAGATAACCACTAAAAATAAATATGAGGTATGGCATAGATATTGTTTTCAAAAGGTTGAGGGAATTTGTTACTATATATTTCAAATTTTGTGATGACATGAGCAAAGATAATAACACTAACATACTACAAACAGAAAGAATGCAGCATTGGTTGGAAATGACCTCAAACAAATTTTCTTTTCAAGACTGCACAATATTAAATGTAATTCAATAGTTAAATAAAGATAATAAACTCAGATTAAAATATATTTTATTATAGACTTATTTGTACTTATATTTTTAAAATTATTATAATTGTACAATTTAAGTTTCTTTAAGTTTTAACTGCACCAACTATGTCTTTCATCGAAGTGTGTGAATTTTGACTTTTATCCATATTTGATTAAATATTTAATAGAGTTTACTAACTTCATATTTAAATAATGACAAAAAGAGTTATTGACATTACGACACAACTTAATTACATTTGTAGTCACTCGTGGACCACAATCATACGAAAGCAAAAGTGTATGTAAGTCATTACTTCAAGTGTCATTTTATTATCCGATGTTACATTAATAAAATATGTCACAAATCTAATAGAATATTAAAAGAGGAATAAATGCATAACAACAAACTTGATGAAGCCTCTAATTTATATAATTAATTAGAGAAAAAAAATCGCATAATTATAATATTTAAGAAACCAAAAATACAATTAAGTATTTATGGTATATATTTGAATATGAATAATATTATAATAAAAGTATTTAGAAAAATTACACTCATCTCTCCCCAATAAAACTAAATGATACTACAAGACAATCCCCTATTTTTAATAAAATAAAAATTACGCTCCCCTAATCTTTAAATATACATTCAATTTTCTTATGTTTCTTATTTATATTTTTGGGTCTTTAATAAAATTACATTCATTTTCGTTATTTTATTTTTAATCAATGTATTAACTAAAGCTTACAAAGAAATATAAAAATTAAACATTTAAATTTAAAAAAATAAAAAATTGAATAATGAAATTATAGAAAAGTTATATTCATATTTAAAAAAAAAAATTAAACAAAAATTAATTTTAGATAAAAAATAATTAGTTACTATATTATCTAAATTAGATATTATTTTAAAGATTAAACAATTATTAGAATTTGAAGTAGGTTTTATTATTAATAAAAAAGAGTTATAAATTAATTATAAATTGATATTTAATTAGTTATAAGGCTTTAGTTACCAGCTTTAAAATCTAAATTAATTTATTGATAAAAATTTGTTAGCTAATTAGATATCAATTTAGAAATTAATTTAAATTTTTTTTATTAATAATAGAAAATATCTAAAATATTAATAATATTTTAATTTATAAAATAATATTTAGTTAATATAATAATTAATTTTTTATTTTTAAAATTAGTTTTAATTTAAATAGTAGTGTTTGTTAAAAAATTTCTTCAATGTCATCTTTATTAAGGTGTTTTAAGTGATGTTGATTATGAGAGTGACCACGTAGCAAAATAGAGTTTGATCTATGAACCCATGAATGTGAATTAGTGACAATAATATATCATAAGGGAGGTTAGTATATTCAATTCAGTAGATTAACATAAACTTGTTATAGTACCAAAAAATAACATTACCCTAATTTTAGAATAAGCATTCACTTCTCCTAATGTATTAATAAAGTAACAATTATATTCTTAATTTATTTATATTTATATTATTAAAGTCACATATAAATACAATAATAAGTTAATAAATTTAATAATATCTTTTAATAGTTATTTTTATATTAAAATTATATTTTTCTCATAAATATGACTTTTTATTATTTTTGTAAGATAATTTGTAGTTTAGGGACTATATAATTTTATAATATATATATATATAATAGTTTAGTTATTCAATTTTTTGTTTATAATTTTTAAACATTTTATATATTAAATAAAATATTTTATTAATTTGCATAATTATTTTATTTAAATTTAGTTAATATGATATTTTAAAATAATATAATAGAAGTGAATGTTTCTCAATTAAAAAGTAAATGAAAGGTAAGTATGATATATTAATAACATGGGGAAAGGATATGCTTATTTAAAATTTAGAAGAATACTAGAAATTATATATTTTTAAAATTAAAGTAAATATGAGTGGAGAAGTAACATTATTTCTTCGTATGCAATTATTAGAAGATATAGTACAAAGTATTTATCATTAATTGAAAGATCTACTACTAATTGACACATAATTTATATGGTACAGAGCAAATGGAAGGACAAAGTAAGATTAATAGGATAATGATTGCACTCGAATGGATTAATATATGGAGTAGAAGGACCTAAATATTTTTAAAGGACTTAATTATTGGTTTAAAGATAAATTTTTTAGAAAGGTCGTGGAAGATATTTGGAGAGGATTGAATGTTCAAAGATGGATGTGAATATGCACTAAAAGAAAAAATAAAAAAGATTTAAGAAAAAACTAAAATGGTGGAAGAAGAACTGGTTTGAAAACACAAAAATAAAATCAATAAATTCTTGAAGGAACTTAATTAATTTGTTTTTAAAGAGTAACATGTAAAGCTATCTGAAGAGGAAATTTGGAAGAAAAAATTGATTCAAGTGGAGTTTAGGGTGGTCAATTTTAAGTCAGGTCAATTTCTCTATATTTATGGCTTCAATTCTCAAAATTTTCAAGAATAAATCCTACCGCGCATTAGTTGATCTTTGCATTGAAACAAACACCTTTTGATTTGGAGTACGTGCATGCAATTTTAATATCTCTTAAATTCAGGATCTTTTAGTCTGTTTTTCTGAACGTTTGACCTTTAGTTAACAAGTCCAGTTTATTCATTGATTGAAGTTTTAATTTATATGACAATGTTTCACCACGTGTATAGGATTTTATTTTAGTGTTATTTATTATTGGCTTCCAAATAAATGTTAGCTAAGAGAAATTATTTTAAATTATTATTTTGTATGTGTTGTGGTATGAATGCTAAATTTAGAAGTAACAAATTTGATTTAGTTGATTTGATTTATGTAAGTATATTGACCTGACTTTGAATTTGAATTTTGCAATGACTTGTAAAGGTTAAAATGAGTATTTTTAACTAAATTGGGCAAAGTTTGCTTTTGTTGAGTTCAAAATAGGTATTTCAAAGTTGTTATAACAGTTAGTTTGAGCCTATTGTGGCTTGGAAGTCATTTTTAGTTTTTTCTACATGTTCAATTGTTTATGCATATCTTGCTTAATCATCAAGTTGCTACTCATTGGAGAACTTTAATTAGGGATGACAATAGGTTAGGGTGGGTAATATACTCACTACCAACTTTATCTAAAACAATCTACCCTATAACCCATTCTGTTACCCATCGGATATTTATGAAAAAATATCCATCAATTTTTTTTTTTATACTTGTGTTTATTGATGGATACTCGCCAATACTTTTACTTTTATTTTTGAATTTTAATAATAAATCTTTAAATATAAATTTAGATAAAATATTGATTTTATAGTATAATCCAAACAAAATTAAATAATAAAATATTAGTGTAAATAAATTTGGTTTTTATGAAAAATAAAATTTAAATAAGTTACGGTGAAAATCTTTTTTAAAAAACAAATTATTTCATAAGTCTAAATATAAAATATAAATATATAAAATAAAATTTTAAACAAAATTTGAATTGTTAAGATTTTTGTCCCTAATAATCTTAACAAGAAAAAAGAGTTTTAACGACGTTATTTAGTGGAAGTTAATATAATCTTAGAAATTGATTTAATTAATGGAGGTTTTTTTAATTTTCGTTAGGTTTCAAAGATTATTCTAAAATTTTAGCAAAATAATGAAGGTAAACCTTCGTTAAATTTCAAAGGTTTATTTTAAAACCTTGGCAAAATAACGGAGCTTTTTAACCTTAGTTAAATTCCAAAAGTTTATTTTAAAACCTACGCAAAGTAACGAATGTGTTTTTAACTTTCATTAAATTCCAAAGATTTATTCTAAAACCTCAGCAAAATAACAGAAGTTTTTTAACCTTCGTTAAATTTCAAAGATTTATTCTGAAATCTCAGCAAGATAATGGTTTTTTTTAACCTTCGTTAAATTCCAGAGATTTAGTGTAGAAACTCAATAAAACACTCCAAATTTTTCAAACTTCAATAAATAAATATAATTATATCTATTTATAAATAAATAATTAAAAACTATATAGTTTTAATATGTTTTATATATTTTATAATTGAATTCTCCAAAATTTTGAAAGTGCAACTTTACATTACAAATAAGTTTTTTAAAGTTTCAAAAATTTATTTTAATAGAAAAAAAACCTTGGATAATAAGTATTTCGACAACTAATATTGGATAATAAGTATTTCAACAATATTTTCATATTTCTTATGATTGATGATAGTTGTTTATATAATTCCTAGTTTTTTTTGTTACAAGCTCATACTTCAAAAAATCTGAATTATGTTGTTTTAACTTTCGATGTACGTATACTTTATGTGCAATTTTAGTTTTAGTTATAATTCTCAAATTTAATTCTCATAACTTTGAAATATTTAAAGGAAGGCCTTTATTTTAAAATGCATCCAATAATTAATTTACTATGAAAGTGAGAAGTAATAAAGTTAATTTATCGTCGCAATACGTTCTTGCAATCTTTGAAGCCCTTGTATCCAAGAACACACATGGCTTTGTAGTCCACACCTCACAGATAATACAATTATTTAGGATATACAAAGTTGGGACAGTAAGGTGATGAAATAAGCAATATTGGAGTAAGAAGAAGATAATGTCTTATCTAGTGTTTCTTCTTCTTTGATATAATAGACACAAGTGTGGCTGAATTGTGATTCCTTGCTAGGACTGTTGTTGGCGTGCTATTGAGCCTATGCCAGAGAACAATGTGTCTATGGTGGAAGAGATAAGTCAGGAGGATCGTTAGAGATAGTGGAAAATGGGATTGAATGTTATTTTAAATGACAAGTCATTTTACAAAATTTTTGAAACTCATGGTATTTTACAAAGGTTTTTAAACACATGATATTTTACGGAGGTTTTTAAACCTATGGTATTTTACGGAGGTTTTCCCATGGTATTTTATGGAGGTTCTTAAAATCATGGTATTTAACAATGGTTTTGAAAGACTTTTCTCGAGGTTTAAAAAAACTCTAGGAAACACGTTCCCCAATGATGGTTTAGCGAGGGAAACTACAACTCAGGACAAAGGACTTATGAATATTTTAACCCTAGGTAATGTAAAAATAAACCCCGTTATAACCATTTTTTTCTTGTAGTGTATTATCATTTGATTTAAAAAAATATCCAAATAAAATTCATTAACAATGAGTAAAAGATATCTCGGTAGGTTGAACACTTTTATATACTAGAAAAGCACGATAAAACATGAAAAAACATGATGTGTTGATTTGATAATATCTACATCTCTTATTGATGGTTCCTCTTTTCATTGCTAATTATCTTAATATAATCATAATGTAAAACATGAATCAATCTTAATATAATCATAATGCAAAACATGAATCAATCTTAATATAATCATAATGTAAAACATGAATCAATCTTTTTTTTTCATTTAAAAATTGGTTTTTCTATCTATTTGAACATAATAACCGATTATGTAAAGTTTATAATCGATTATCTCAAACTAGATCAAACCTGAATTTTACTTAGTTTTTAGATAATTGATTATGTCAGCTAAATCTAAAATTATTATCCTCATAGAGAATAGATTATAAACAGTGAATAACTGATTATGTCAACTAAATCTAAATACTTATTTATACAACCGATTATAAATAGTAAATAATCAATTTTCCTAGTTCAAAGTGTTTTTTGGATTACATGAACAACATAATAATTGATTATGTTTAATGATAATCAATTATACCAGTCAATAACCTTAAAACTCTTTTGAAAGTGAAACTTTCTCTCATTCATTGACATCATTCTATACTTTCTAAAAAAAAATAGCTTTGTTATTTCCTAAAAGGATATTTTGAGATTATTATACATTTATATCATCTTAATTGAAAAAGAAATTCTCGAAGATTCATCAATAAGAGAGATCATGATATATGTTGTTCATTGTAAAATTATCACATTTCAAGTGATATTTTTTCTTTTCTTTTGTAATTTGTATTGATAACCTTACACCATTGTTTGGTGTGTTTGTTATAGGTAATTGAGTGTTTTCGTTACCTTTGTAAATCTTCTTGAAAAGTGTTTCAATGAGTGGTTTGCATTTTTTTTTTGTTATATAGAAGCACCTATAATTGGATAGCTCAAGATTTTTAGTGAAGAATCCAACTTAAACACTACAAGAAAAAATGATTTCAACGGGGGTTTATTTTTACATTACCAAAGGTTAAAACCTTCGTTAAGTCATTTACCCAGGGTTGCACTTTCCCTCGCTAAATCATCCTTGGGGAAAGTGTTTTCCGGAAGTTTTTTAAACCTCAGGAAAAGCCTTACAAAACCCTCATTAAATACCATGAATTTAAAAACCTCCGTAAAATCACCTCCATAAAATACCATAGGTTTTAGAACCTCCGTAAAATACCACAGGTTTCAAAACCTCCGTAAAATGTCATATGTTTTAGAACTTCTGTAAAATACCATAGGTTTTAGAACCTTCGTAAAATTACCTTTATTTTTTTAACTAAATCGGTTGAAAGTATGTTTAGCAGAATTTTCCAAAAAAAAACCTTAAAAGCTTCCCAAGGTTTCTTTTTCTTCAATTTCTTATTTTTCAAACTATACTTATGATTCAAATAAATACAAACAAAATAATCAAAAGGACAACAACACACAACCCAAGATGACATATAATCAAAGAACAAATAAGCACTTGGAATTAGTGACTTATGTAGTGCAGCAAGTAGAAAGCCAAAAAACTAGGTAAGTATGAGTACATAATCCAACACTTTTCCATACCCTAAAATATAATTTAATCATGTAATGCTGGAAGCCCAATAAATGAAGAAAGTAATCAAATTTTATAATCTCAATATATTTTATCCTATTTTTTCATTCTCAAATTTGAACATAGTTTTACTAATTGTTAGATATAAAACCACTCAATATTTCGCATTAAAAACTAATATTTCAACATGTGACATATATTGGTCTATATTGGCTGTACATGTGGCGGCATACACATGCAACATGACTTCTAAGACTTCTTTTTTATTTTATTCTGGTAAAACCATAGTGCTTTCTATATGCAAAAAAAAAAAACATACATTCTCGTGCTTTTAAATTGAAAGCATTTAGATTTGAGTCATTTCTAGGAAAATTATGTAATGTGGTGATGCTATTTAGGAATTATATATCCCACCACTAGCATTGGATATTGGATATGTACTTGCAGACAAAAATGATAAGAACCAATAAGATATGCCAATAACTTTAAAAAGCCTACTCACAGAGAGGGTTAGGTTGTGTCCTACGGCTATTGCCAATGTCACCATCAACCACAATGCAAAAAGAAACCTCAAACAGTGAACTATTGCTTCCAATCACTTTTTCTATCATCACTAAATATCATTAACAAATTGATAGAAGTCAATAAAAACCAATCACACTGACTTAAAGTCAACCTTGATAAAATCTTTCACAAACAACGTTTAAATAAAAACAGCCCCCTATACAAAGTAATGGCATATTACAGTTGCTAGTATTACTGAACATAAGAGTTAATATAGAATACATTAACACAAACTAAGATTGATATGAAAAGACTGAAAAAACTCTACAAGTCTTTAAAAACATTTCAACCAAAAGGACACATTTGCAAGCTAACCGAGAAGAACCACTCCTCTGCTCTCGGTGCATCGCCACTTTTCACCCTTAAGAAATACCTCCTTCTCCTCCTCCACCACCACTTCCCCAACTACATCCTCATCACTCTCCTCACCTTCAACTCCATGGTCTATCTCCACCATATCGCCTCTTCATCTTGTGCACTCCATTATATAATTGGATAGTGCCACACTCCTACCATCTCCCAAATTTTCATGTCCTGTAAATATGTAAGAAAACATTTACAAAAGATTGAATGTACATTCACTTGTAAAATTGTCACCCTAAAAGATTACCCATCCAAGTTTCCAGTTCAGAAATGTGAATGCCACATTAAATATATAGGTGCTAACAACCCACAAAAGAATGAAGACAAGAAGAAGCAGTCCATTTAGTTTGTGCAAATGAAATAAGGAAGGAAAGGCATAAACAATGTATTTGACATAACCAAGTAGCCCAAATGCATATAAGCTTGCAAAATGAAAGCTCCAAAAGGAAAGGGCAAACAAGGAGACAGGAAAACCATACATGAAAAAGTTGATACTGAAAGTTCGAAAAACAGCTCCTCTGAGTAAAACATTTGTATGTCTCACACCAGATCTTGACTCGAATGAAAAATGAATGCTTAGAGGGAAGCAATTGCTCAGTCAGTGTACAATCTGTTATGGAAATAATAAAACTCATCTCCTCCAAATCAGATTTAATAAAAGACAGCATTGTATTGTAAAACAAAAGAGAAATGCTGGAACAAACTTGAGGCCACTCAGATCTGACAGATATTTTTTAAAGACCAATTAAATCTGCCAAACTTGAGGCCAACCCGTGTGCACTAAACTATATTCATTTCCACTTTCACCCCCTCCCTTTTTAAGAGAATCACATGGACAAATAGAAGATGCACTTGCATTTCAAAACAGAACATCACTAGATTCACATTTAAAGCACTAATTTTTAAATATTCAATACTGAAATGTTTCAAAATTAGCAGTTTAGGCATCCATATGAGTGAGAGTACTGAAACATAGCATGAATCCATAAAAGCTAGCCCAAGGATATATACACATTTAAGATTTTATACTATTATTATCATAAAATAACTCGCAACATTTAAGCAAGAATATTTCAACCAAGAGGAAAACATCAACACAACTTCACAAACCATTGCCACACCGAACTAACCACGACCTTGAGTACGAACCATGAATCACGAATCGATGAGAAGAAGATATAAGACGAAGCACAAAGCATGAACCACAACCTCAACCACGAACCTCCACCACAAACCATAACCACAAAGAATGACGAGAACGAAACACTAACGACGAAAAAAAACACTGATAAAAAAAATTAGGGTTCCAAGATCATCAAATAAATAACAAACACCACATCACCAATCGCGGAACATACCTACGCTTTGCAGACAAGCAGTTCCGTGGTGGAGCGAAGGTTGAAGCAAGTTCCATGGTGAAGTAGCGGAACCATTTTCCGTACTGGAAGCACGTTCTGTGGTGGAGCCATAAAAGCAAATGTCCAGTGGTGTGCGATGGAAGAGGTGGGAGTTGGACGAAAATGATAGTGAAAAGAATAGAAGATGGAAATGAGAGGCGGATTTAGGGTCTACCGAAAGTGAAGAACAAAGGAAAAAATTCAAAAATAAAAAGAATTTGAAATAAAACTAGAGTACTTTAGTGAGGTTTCAAAATAAACCTCTACTATTTACCGGAGGTTTCAAAATAAACCTCTAGTATTTACCGGAGGTTTTTAAATAAATCTCTACTATTTACGAGATTTTTAAATAAACCTTTGATGTTTAATGGAGTTTAAAAATACTTTCCTTAATCAAATTTATTTTAAAAATTATCTTAAACATTGATAAATAAATTTATTTAAATATAATATAAAGTTATTAAATGAAAACTATGATATAATATTTTTATAAACATATTAAAAATATAATTAATAATATTTAATTATCAAATACATTAAATTATATTTTAATTATTTATTTATAAAACACTTTAAGATATTTATTTATTAAAATTTGAAAAATTAAAATATTTTGTTGAAGTTTTTAATTAAACTTAAAAAAAACTTCATTATTTTGTTGAGGTTTTAGAATAAACTTTGGAACTTAACGAAGCTTAAATAAACCTTCATTGTTTTACGGAGGTTTAAAATAAACCTTTGAAAATTAACGAAGGTTAAAAAACTTTCATTATTTTATGGAGGTTTTAAAATAAACCTTTGAAAAATAACGAAGGTTAAAAAAATCTCCGTTATTTTGCGGATGTTTTAAAATAATCCTTTGGAAATTAATGAAGGTTAAAAAAATTTCCGTTATTTTGCTGAGATTTTAGAATAAACTTTTGAAAATTAATGAAGGTTAAAAAAACCTCCGTTATTTTGTTGAGGTTTTAGAATAAAACCTTTGGAATTTAACCAAGGTTAAAAAACCTTCGGTATTTTGTTGAGGTTTTAGAAAAAACCTCCATTAGTTAAATCAATTCCTAGGGTTATATTAACCTCCGCTAAATAACCTCCATTAAAACCTTTTTTTTTGTAGTGAAATTGTCTGAATTAACTAGATGTAGATTCAAGAAAAATCGAACTAGTTTAAAAATCATGTCTTTGTTTTTATCTTTCTATGATTATCTTGATTTCTTGTTTTTAGTATTCATTAACTGTTGCACTTAATTTCTCTTGTCATCAACAGTTTAAGGAAAATATTCTTTAAAATTTTGTGAAGGTCATTCTTAAACTAATTCATCTCCCTCTTGGTTTTGTTTTACGTGATACTCGTACTCGTCCCATTAATAAATGGCTAGTTATAAAACTTGTATTACCTATAGGTATTTAATGTATTTATTAAATATAGTATCCATTGTGGTTTTACCCACAGATATCCACGAGTACGCATTTTTTTGTCATTCTTAACTTCAATCATGAGTGTAGAGCACTATCACTTGAGCGATTAGTTGGAAGCTTGAGCGATAGTTCTCCTTTCTCAAGCAAGGAACCAAAATTTGAGTGAGAGAGACACCAACTATTTTTTTTTTTTAGTTTTGTAGGTTGAGTTAAGTCTCTAGTTTATTTTCTTAAGTAAAACAAGTGATTATCTATTAAGTGTTACTTTAAATCTTAAGAGATGACATTTATCGCTCAAGACCTATAATAGCTCGAGTAAGGAGGAATCGAGAACAAGTATCTTTTAACTAAGATTATCACTCGAATGAAGTGATCCCAATCAAACCAAAATCTCTTGGTTTTTAAAAGTACATATTTGACTTAGTTATATCGCTTAAGCATTGGCAAAATGGTCAAGTCATACAAGTTATTGCTTAAGCAACATGGACACAACTTGAGCCAATGACATAATTTCAATGTGTACAAATTTAAGTTGCTCAAACAACTTTTTTAAAGTTTAAGTCATTGTTTAGTTTAAGTATTCAATGTAACTTTATGTTCCACTAACATAATTTCAATGAGTACAAATTTAAGTTGCTCAAATAACTTTTTGTAGAATTTAAGTCATTATTTAGTTCAAGTATTCAATGTGATGTTATGATGAATTTGTGATATTGTATCGAATCATGACACTTAATTTACTACACTCTTAAGTTTAAAAAGTTGATCGCTTAATATCAGTTATAATTTTTGATCAAATGATAAATGTTTAATCCAATAATTAATATAAGAATCAATGTTACTAATTTGACTCTTAATAGAACAATTATTGAGGATAAGATTATTGTAGATGACATAAATTATTTCTCATTATATCAAATACATACACCTATATTCAACAGAGTAATGAATTAAACAAGTAAAAATTGTTTTGTTTATAATAATTTCTGTATGACTTGTTTATAAGATAGATTTATGTATAATTATAAAAATTTATTTTAGTTAGATACCAAGAAGTTCATTTTAGCACAGTCTAAAAAGCTATATTAAATTTAATTTTTTGAATGATCATGAATTCAAATATTATATATATATATATATATATATAATACGCCTACTTTTATATATTTTAATATTAATTGGGGTGTTACTTTAAAAACCGTTACAATGAGATCTATTGTACTACCTTAAATGAAAAGTAGCTTTAGCTTTCATTATTTGTTAAAACAATGTCTCTGAAATAAAGTATCTTACATGATTTTTAGTTAATTCGTAGTCAACATTTGTGGCATACATTCACTTCTAAACAAAATCACTTAGATCTTTAAATTTGTTCATCTTTAAACAACGGAGTACAAATAAGTTTGAGTAACTATACTCTGACAAATCTGCTTTTATATGTTACAACCTCACACCAGAAACAAATTCATTTTTATATATATTCATCATTTGATAAGGAATTATTGAGTATAAAAAATATGAAAATGATTATTAAAATATTTAAAGGAAACCACTTTTTAATTGCTACAAAGAGAGTATGAATCTCTAACAAGTATGAGTGCCATATAAAATAATCAAATTCATGATACAGGCTGTCTAAAATAAAAGTTCAATTTCAATTCTATCTAATTCTCAATTATTATGACTAAATTAATGGGATTTTTCAAAAGAAAAAAGAAGAAGAAAAACATCTCCAGGATTTGGTGTCTCTCTCTCTCTGTCGACGCGTCATTCACAATCATGATTGTCAATTGAAAAGTAGGAAGAAAATTGAATGGAAGGTGGAAGAAATTTTTTTTTGTCGTGACCTACTTTGTCAACTGCTTTTATGTATTACTTTTATTTTTTTATTATATTAAAATAATATAATTTGAAAAAAATTATTGAAACGATTTAATATATATATATATATATATATATATATATATATATGCATGGTACATCGTCTACAGAATAAACAAATAAAGTTCACAACACTTCCTGAAAACATAGGGTAAGAGTTCTTCCAGAGCTTCTTTTCTCGTTTTCTTTCTTTTTCTCTTTAATTTTTCTCTTTCAAATTTCATTTATTTTATAATATGATCATACCTCATCATAGTTTGGAAATTAAAAATCACTTCTATCTCATCAAATTTTCAAACGAAATAAATTCCTTTTTCTAGAAAGATTTATAATTCTCTGTTTTCCCATACTTCTTTCTCATCAATTTTAGTGGGTCGGTTAAGAAAAATAATCCTATCAACTCATTTTACCATATACTAAATTTTTTTATATTTGGATAACTTGCTCTAGGTCCCCAAGTTGAGTATAACTTTATTTCTAACTCAGACTTTGAAAGGTTGCTTTGAGATAAGTTCTTCGTATACGGGAAGCTACTTGTATGTTGATTGAATTAGTTTCAAAATCCAACTTGAAATAAATAGATTTAAGCACTTGGAAAGGTTAAATTTCTGATACAAATTGAGGTTTTAGCTTACAAAATTTGTTAAATCCACTCAGCGCAAGCCTAAGCGGATTGATGTGAGATTTTGGGTATTCTTTGCCTCAAATCCGCTTAGCATTTTTCCTTGTGCTTAAAGTGGATTCATGTAGAGTTAGGGGAGATTTCGATCTCAAATCTCTTCAACTAAATTTCCATGCGCTAAGCGGATTTGAGCTGCAGTTTTGGGTGCTCTTAGCCTTAAATCTGCTTAGTCAAATTTCATGCGCTAAGCGGATTTGAACTGCAGATTTTTAGTATTCTTTGCCCAAATCCACTCAACCCAATTCAATGTGCTAAGCCAATTTTTCCTGAGCTTATATAACAACAAGTAAAAGAAACCAACAGACCCCCCCACCCCCCCCCCACCCCCCCACGATCTTTTTTTTCTCTCTCCATCTTTACCAACTTCTCTTCTCTTCCTTCTCTCTTAATTTTTTATTTTATTTATTATTTTTATAAAAGCTTTCATGTTAAACATCACTATGCAACTTGGCATCTCAGCTAGACTAACACCTCAAGTAACAACAATCATCTGTCATCACATGAAAAAAGTATTATTAAAAAAGAAAAAAAAATATAAAAATATGGGAGGACTAGACCAAAACTCATATGTTAACAAAAACGATACATAAGTAGATTATACCTATTCATAAAAAATTATAAAAACAGACTAGATGGAAGTCTATTATACCAATGAAATGATTCTTTATGAATAAATCATAAATTGCCAACTTATCAGTACACACATTTTCTTCACGAAAAATATGAGTAACCCTAAACCTGATTTTTCCACAGTAATTAAGACAAGTATTCCATCGATTACGAAGCATTCACGGAACATTAGTCCTAGCAGTAAACGCAACACAAATCAAGGCAGAATCACATTCAAGCAAGACATTAGTAAGCCCCATCTTTTGAGCTTCCTTCATAGTATGTATAACTCTATAAAACTTAGCAACCATAGCAATCTGAACTTCAAGAAACGCAGAGAAAGCACCAATAAACTTCCCCATACTCCCATGGAAAATACCTCCACAAGTAGCAAGACCAGGATACCCCTAGCAGCCTCATCAGTGTTAATTTTAATTCAACCTGGTGAAGGAAACTTCCATCTAACAAGAAGAGGATGAAGAACTTTACCACTACGAGTATTAATAAATAAAAACTTAATCACGTTGAAATCCAACATATCATTCTTCATTGAAACTTTAAACGAATTTTCCACCAGACAAGTTAAATCTTTAATTACCAAAATATCCCTAGAAACTTCAATCTTATCTTGAAATCTAGCATAATTTTTCATATGCCTTATCATCCAAATAGAAAAATTTATCACAACAAGCTTAATCAATTTAACCAAAGGACTACCATCACTCTTAATAAAAGAAAGAAGATCATCCTTATTAGAGAAATGGAGAAGTAAGAAAAATATGTCGAACCAAACTCTAAACATGAAAAACATTAGAACATTCAAAAATTAAATGTTGAATAGATTCCTCTTGCTTTTCACAAAGTGTACACATAAAGCATATATGCAAACCTTTATTCTAAATATGTTGATCTGCAGGAAGTCGCCCATGAAAAACTTTTTAGAGTACTAGAGTTTTAGAAGGTGGAATAGATGAAGACTAAATGAATTTACCCCAACCATAGGGAACTCCTGGTTCCAAGAGAAAAGTCATAGCCAACTTAAAAGTGAAACAACCAGACTCATCTAGAATCCAATTAGGAATATCATGTTCCTCCCTAACCATGATATGATTAAAAAAATTAGGCATCTGTTGTAAAGACAAGGGGATATTCCAATCATAAGAGACTGTATCTGGAATGCTAGCACCATCAGATAACCCTGCAATATTTGATGAAGAAGTAGTAGAACATCATTTATCATTCCAGAAATTAATAAAAGTACTTGTACCAATAGTCCAAGAAGTATAATCAAATATAGTGGAATAAAACTACTTAATTCCAGGCCAAAGAGATGAGGATCTATAAACCATTCTAAACTTGTATTTTGATTTAAAAACCCTGGCTTTCAGGAGAAAAGACCAAGATCTGTTACTATAAGCAAAGTTCCAAGCAAGCTTAAAAAAATATGCATTATTTTCATGACGAAGATTAATAATCTTCAAACCTCCATTCCCAATAGGAGAACAAATCGTATCCCAATTCACAGTGATTATGCCTTTTTTCATAATATCATCAGTCAAAATAAAATTTCGACACCACTGCTCAACTTGGTTAAGAAGTTAAATAAGGCATTTGTACATATTAAAGTTATAAGCTAAAAATCTAGTAATCATCGTATTGACCAACTGAATCTGACCCATCATGCTAAGAGATTTACCTTTCCAAGATGTTAGCTTCAATTTGACTTTATCATCCAAAGGTTGAAGAAATCGAAAGTTTAGAGTACCAACAAAGATAGACACTCCTAAGTAATTGAAAGGCAAACAACCATGACTACAAGAAAAAATACGTTGAATTTTGGTCAAATCTTGTAGAATTATCCATGGTGAAAAACTACTTTTAGAGTTATTAACATATTGACCTGAAAAATCACCATATGCTTTAAGAAAAATACTCAAATTTCTAAGAGACTTAATATCCCCCATACATAAAAGAAATATGTCATCAGCATATAAAATATGAGAGAGACTGAGATAACCTTGCGAACTAACCATATGTAAAATTTTCTTATCATTCACAAGCTTGGAGATACCTCTACTAAGAACTTCTTTTGCAAGACAAAAAAGTAAAGGAGATAAAGGATCACCTTGTCTAACACCTCTACTGCAAGGAAAAAAACCCACCAAACTGCCATTTAATCTTCCATATTACTTGTATCTAGTACATTAGAAATAGAGTCAGCATAAATTTTTTTATAAAATTCCAAAACATGATCATCCTCAATGAGTTTAGGATCCTTAGTAACCTCGTTATCAATCCATAGACGATGAATCCCACTAGAATTATTTCTCCTTTGACCACAACATGGAAAAAGCAGTATTTCGATCTCCATCTTTGAACCATAACATCTTAGCCCTTTCTTTCCAAAAAAGTATTGACATTGAATAGCATGATCAAGCTCCTCCTTAGAAATATTTTCTTGATAGAGAAACCCATCAATATCAGAAAAACTAACACTCTCTAAGTTTTGTTGAATACCATGGAGGAGACCCTGCTTAAGACGAACTGCATTGTGAACCAAAAGAATTTGTATTCCAGTCACGAAGCTCAATTTTCAACCTTTTTAACTTATGTTGAAAAATAAACATAGGACAACTAACAACCTTATTAGTCCAAGAATCATGAATAAGCTTCAGACATGAAGTGTCCTGAAGCCACATAGAAAAGAAATGAAAATTGCTAACCTTCCTCAAAGAATTACTAGCAAGACTAGAAAGAATAGACGAATGATCAAAATAATTTTTAACAAGAACCTGAGAAGTACGAGAATGTCATTCGTCCAGACACACTCCATTACATAAAGCCCTATTCAGTCTTCTATGAATTCTATGCAACCCTATCCTCCCATTACACCATGTAAAAGAAGATCCAGTAAAAGGCATTCAAGAAAGATCATTAGTATTAATCTAATCAAGGAATTCATTACAAGAAACTAAGGAAAGCAAAGCATAAAGTTGTTTTAGTGGATTTCCAGAACAAAGTTGTTTTTATCAACACTTAATAAAAACAACTTAAAACAGATATATGTAAGATCAGGGAAAGAGAGAATCACACAAATTGATTTATATTGGTTCACTCTTACACCAAGAGCTACATCCAGTCCCCTGAAACCGCTAGGTAATTCACTATGCAATCAAAACCATATTACAAACACCGCACACCAAAGTAGTGACCTTGAACTCCTCAAGAAACACACTACCTTTTGCAAACCACACCAAGAGTGTTGATCTTGAACACCTCAAGAACACACAACACTCCTTGGAAACACAAATACAGAAATCAAGGAAGAAGGGAATAAAATACACTTGAGTATTACAAAGCTTAAAGTTCAGAATTACAACCCAATCCTATTCTACACACTTAAGAATGATCCAAAGCTCTTTCAAATCTTGGAAAAACTATTTTTGATAAACTCTTTTTCATACTCCAAGATTAGGAGCGTAAAACCACCTTTATATGGACCAACCAAGTGGTCATAAACATTTAATAAAGGAGCCAAGATAGTTAGGATCATTTAAAACATATCAAAACCACTTAATAGAATTTTGTTAAGGTTTTCAAGAAAAAACAATCGATTGATTTGTCGAAACAATCGGTTGAATTGACTTGACAGCAAAGTCAAGCTTTTCAAAACCTTTTCAAAAACTACTAAGGTAAAACAACCTGTTGAAAGTTCAACAGCTTTTTAGAAAACCCATCTTTTCAAAAGGTTAAAGATTCAAATGAACTTGGATAGTCTTAAGGAGTGAATTAACAAGTTTCAAAAAACTAGACAACACACAGTCACCCAACAGCAAGGTCTTCAAGCTTTCCTCTTGGATTTGGAGACATCAAAACATCTTGTTCAACAATCTCCCCCTATTTGATGAAGACAAATCCTTGGTTTGTCTGTGTTGTTGTTTTTTATCTTGAAAGGTCCTGCCAAATAGAATTTACGCATATACAAAGCAAGTATACTAGCAGCATACTAAGGCACACAAAACCAGTTTTCTGCATAAGCCTTTAAGCAGAAAAACTAGTCAAATAGCCATAAAAACTAGTGCCAAAATTAGACTTATGCGCAACAGAACTATGGTGAATATGAGCATGGCAGCAACATAATTTAAACCATAATAAAACCATATAATACCAAAGTGTAGCAGCAGCAATACAACACATAAAACCACACCATTTTCCCCCTATTTGTCTTCACAAATAGAATGGAAGAAGGGATAAAAACAGAATAACATGTTTGCATAAGTGTTTTCCATCATTGGAAACCAGCATATAGCAGCAACATAATAAACCAGAAAACCAGTGTGTGTAGCAGCACCATTGCAGCAACAAATCTTTGATACCATATCAAATTTCAGCATAAATCTTTAGGGTATCAGAACTTTATGACAGCAACGGAATTTGAACAAAAAATTAAAGCACCATAAAGTCCAAGAAACCAAAATTTCTCCCCCTTTCTTTTCTTCACCAAGCAGTTCTCTAAATGAAAGAAAAATGTCGTTTTCTTGCACAAGACAAAGAGTTTTGAACTAGTGTAATCTTCACATAAGAAGGCTATACATTCAAAGTCAATGTTTTCTTCAGTCCTCTCACCCTTCAAGATAACATTTAATATCTCAACCCTTTCCCTTTGATCCGAAACATCAATTCCAAATGCTTGAGGGAGACATTAAAGTATTGCTTTCATCAGGTTTTGAAAGACGATTAGTAGTAGTAAGAACCAAAACTTGAGCATTCTGAGCAGTAGTAAAACCATCTCATAGAGCTATGAATTCAATTTTAATGCTTATCATCAATCCATGAATCTTTTATCCTATTGCAGAATTTCAATCGGTTGTTTCACAGAATCAATCGGTTGTTTTTCTGGACAGGATTCCAGCTTTTGCAAAATGATGTTTTGCTCATCTTCTTTAGCATAAATCTTCAAAGATTCTTGTTCTGCATGGTTAGTCTCATCAAAGATAACATGAATAGACTCTTCTAGAGTCATAAGCTATCCTCATAACTTGATGACAACAAAACCAAATCAGTCTCTTTATTCTTGAAGTTTCCTTTTTGAGCAGCCATTGTGCATGTGCCTAGGATGACTCTTGACTTTCAAAGAACCTTGCAAGACATATACGATTGAAAAGTGCAGGTACAAAGATTGACTTTACTCTTGTCTTATTTCCCTTTTGCAGTCATTCTTCAAGCCCAAAAGTGATTCTTGACTGCCAAAGATCCCTACAAGAAAAGGTTAAGAAACAAGATTTGGTACCCTTATAAATTTAGGTCCAATGATGTTAGTAGGAACCTTAGGAACCTTAGAAACCTTAAAACCTTAGAAACCCATTTCAAAATACCTTTGGGAAGAGAAAACCTTCTTACTCTACAGAATCTAATAGTGTGGCCCCTTTTCATGCAATAATGACAAATTTCAACCGATTGTTTCGACAAAACAACAGGTTGTTTTTCAAAGAAACTTGAAAAGGGTTTTGAAACAAATTTGTTCTTTCTGTTTGGGTTAAATCCCAGTCCAGCCTTTCCAAAAACACACTTTTGAGATACAAGAACCGTTTCAAGATTTGATTGGCCCTTGGAAAACTTGTCCACCATTTTCAAAAGATAGTGAACCTTCTTTTGAAGAGATTCACAATTTTCACAAAAACTTGAATCAACACACTTACAATAAGAGTTTTGGTAAATCATTTCCAAATTTTCAAAATCAGATTTTGAATTGTTCAACTCTTCTTCCAAGATCTTGACTATATTTTCCAACGAGTTGTTTAAACCTTTCAACCGTTTATTTAAAAGGGTCAACCTATTAGCTTCCTCATGAGTTTCATTAAAGGCATCAAGAAGTTGACTATAATCCTCAAAATTAATAGAAGTGTTTGAACATACACTGCTTATATCACTTTCTTGTCTTATCATTAGACATACATTTGCTTCTTCTTCATCACTTGAAGAGGAGCTTGATGAGTCATCATTGTAAGCACTTCTTGATTTTCCTTTCTTCTCATGCTTCTTGAAGTTTTTCCTTTCTTTGTTGGGACATTCAGTTTTAATATGAACTTGTTCACCACATCCAAAGCATGTATATTTGTTAGTGTTAAACTCAGTAGGTTTCTTGCTATCATACATGTTGAATGAGTCACTTTTGTTGTTTCTCTTCTTTAGGAACTTTCTGAATTTCTTAAACAACAAGATAAATGTTTCCTCTTCACTCTCATCACTTGAGTCTTGATAGTTTTTGTTCCCAAAAGCCTTCAATGCAATTGTTTTCACACCCCTATCCTCATTTTCTTGAAGATTGAGTCTATCCATCTCCAACTCGTGTTCTCTTAGCTTTCCAAACAAAGAGGCAATGGTCATGGAGGTGAGATCCTTTGATTCAGATATGGCAATGACTTTGGGTTGCCAAGATCTATCAAGACATTTCATAATCTTGAGGTTAATCTCTTCTTTATCAAAAACTTTTCCAAGACTCATTAAGTGATTGACAATGTGAGTGAATCTCTTTTGTACATCAGCTATAGATTCTCCTTTGAGCATCCTGAACATCTCATACTCTTACATCAGAGTATGTTTCCTCGCCCTCTTTATATCATTTGTTCCTTCATGAGTTACTTCTAGAGCATCTCACATCTCCTAAGAAGATCCGCATTGAGAAACCTTGAAAAACTCATCAGAATTTAAGGAAGAGGTAATGATATTCTTAGCAATGCAATCAAACTTGGCCTTTATATTTTCAGCATCAGTCCATTGGGACCAAGGTTTTTCAATAAGAACACCATCCTTTCTAAATTTGGGAATAAAAGGGCCATTTTCAATTGCATCCCAAATTCCTCTATCAAAAGATTCAACAAAGATTTTCATTCGTACCTTCCAAAAGTTGTAATTCAAACCACAAAACAAAGGTGGCCTGTTTATAGAGGCACCCTCCCCAAAGGGTAACTTTTCAGCCATAAGAAAAAGGTTTTAGGATCAAAACTTGAATATCTTACAAGAACCGAACTCTTGATGCCAATTGTTAGAATATATGGCCTTAAACAAGAAGGGAGGTGAATTGTTTATGAAAGATTTTCAAAAACCTTGAAGGTATAATGAAAGTCAATGAAGAATCATAGAAAAAGAAACTAAGGAAAGCAAAGCACAAAGTTGTTTTAGTTTATTTCCAGAAAATCAACCGGTTGTTTTTGCGATTCAACCGGTTGTTTTTATCAACAGTTAATAAAAACAACTTAAAACATATATATGTAAGATCAGGGAAAGAGAGAATCATACAAATAGATTTATACTGGTTCACTCTTACACCAAGAACTACATCCAGTCCCCAGAAACCACTGGGTAATTCACTATGCAATCAAAACCAGATTATAAACACCACACACCAAAGTAGTGACCTTGAACCCCTCAAGAAACACACTATCTTTGGCAAACCACACCAAGAGTGTTGATCTTGAACACCTCAAGAACATACAACACTCCTTGGCAACACAACTACATAAATACAATAATCAAGGAAGAAGGGAATAGAATACACCTGGGTATTACAAAGCTTAAAGTTCATAATTACAACCCAATCATATTCCACACACTTAAGAATGATCCAAAGCTCTTTCAAATCTTGGAAAAACTGTGTTTGATAAACTTTTTTTCTTACTCCAACATTAGGAGCGTAAAACCACCTTTATATGGACCAACCAAGTGGTTACAAACATTTAATAAAGGAGCCAAGGTAGTTAGGATCATTTAAAACATATTAAAACCACTTAACAGAATTTTGTTAAGGTTTTCAGGAAAAACAATCGATTGATTTTTTGAAACAATCGGTTGAATTGACTTGACAGCAAAGTCAAGCTTTTCAAAAACTACTAAGGTAAAACAACATGTTGTTTCGAAATTTCAACCTGTTGAAATTTCAACAGCCTTTTAGAAAACCCATATTTTCAAAAGGTTAAGGATTCAAATGAACTTGGATCATCTTAAGGAGTGAATTAACAAGTTTCAAACATCTAGACAACACACTCACCCAGCAACAAGGTCTTCAAGCTTTCTTCTTGGATTTGGAGACATCAAAGCATCTTGTTCAATAGTAGCCACCAAATGCATATTAACATATTCGAAAAGGATGTCGAAAGCATCAGTGTACGACATCATAGGTTCAACAAGAAAAATTAGGAGGGGTTTCTGTAGTTTAAGTAAACTAATCAACATCTCCATAATTTTGTGGTTTCACAGTCTTCTAACATTCCAGAAAAATGAAGAGACCTTCATTGCGATGTTGTAGAGATAACTGCCTTAGTAGTTTTTTTGGATTTACCAATCCTCTTAGGTGTTCTCCCTGGTTTTCTTTTAGTGCAAACTATTTCCTCCCCAGTATCACTGGCATCCTCCTCCATCTCATTAGGAACAGCCTAAAATTTTGAAACATTTGTAGTTTCCAAGAGATTTAGCCTTTCGAGGGGACGAATGAGGCGACGGAGATGGTACAGTCACAATAGCAGAGACCTCTACATGATGATCATGAATTGGAGTCTTAATTGGTGCTTTAGAATCTGCAGGTGATTTAGCCCTCCGAGGAGAGGTAGGACGCAACGGATATAGTACAGCCACAGGAGAAGAGACCTCCACATGATGGTCATCAATAGGAGTCGTAACTGAATGTGAATCTGAGTCTTTGGCTTACATAACAACGGGTGAATTCTTTAGCATCCCCAGTTCTGGGAAATTCGAAGTGGGAGTGGATAATCCCTGCCTGGATGGGGACCTATCATGATCTGAGGCATCCTCAAGAGGAGACATATATGCAATATTTCCTTTCCCAATATTCATCTATTTTAGAATCTGATCGGACCATGTTGTAGCTGAGGAGTTAAGGAACATTTCTATCTGATCAAATTCTAAAACAGAGTAAGTTCATTTTTTCTCCAAAGATCCTTTATTCTTTGTTTTTCCTTAGGATTTAGTCTTCAATATTGGTGGGGTCAATTGAGAAGAGTAATCCTTTCAACTTATTCTACTATATACTAAATTTCTATTTTGCTTCATAATTTTCATTAGGCCCTTAAATCTTGAAGCTTATCCAGACTAAGAGCATAAAATTCTAGAGGTTTCTTAGAAAGCAACCAATTAAGGTAATGGAAGCTAACTTTAACTTTCGATAGTACCTTAGGCTAGAAGATATGAATGTGGAGGGGACGTAGTCCCAATATTCAATTTCTCTATATATTGTGTTGTTTGTTTATGAATTGTTTAAACTTGTAGAAATATTAGATTTTGATGGTTTAGTATTTAAGTATTTTTTTATGTTAAATAGGATTTTGAATGTTGTGGATTGCGTTTTGAATGATATTGTATGATGAAAATGGTATGGAATTGAATTCATACATTTGGGATAATGTATGAACTGTTGCGTATTGGTACTTAGATCTCCGAGCTTCACTGATGATCTAAGTCACATAGACTAAGAGATCTAAGTCACATAGACTAAGATATCAAGTGGTGAAAAGTCGATGGGGGAGTTCATGCACACCGTGACATATGAGATGCACGACTTGGGTTGTATTGAACTTACCATGATCCTTTCTCTTAGATTCGTTGGTAATCTTTGGATCAGGTGTTAGTCTTTGGTAGAACTTACTTAAAATGGATCTTCTGAAAGACACCAGTTGTTATTTTGTTCGTTGAATATCCTGGATGTGTAAATCCATGTGAGATCTATGTGATTTTTTATGTTGGGATTTGAAGAAGATTGAATAATTTGGAAATTGATTCATGTAATTTGGTTTCTCTTTTGATTTAATGTGTATATTATAAAATTTGATTTTCATTAGCTTACCTTTGCGTGTCAGAGGTTCTGGAAAGCTTTAGGATGTTTTTTTAACCTTATATTTTAAATTTTTGTATTTTTATAAGCCATAATCTTGTAAGAAGGAAATAAAGTAGGACCTGCCTTCTAAGGCATCTACTTCTAAAAAGAAATCAAAAGATGATGAGGATAGAAAAAAGAAAAAACAGAAGAAGAAGAAAGACCCAAATGCACAATGGCAGTATACTATGCATATAAATGTTACTGATGTGTTTTCATCAATGGAATAAGTAGGTACCAGGAATGCTCCCTGGTATGGTTGATGGACATGGTTCTCAGCTTCTTCAGCGCCGACAACC